>Ga0126339_10000538_pt1 | contig 21458 bp, 15 predicted proteins | sample OrbTmetagenome_2_FD_92532 | JGI IMG/M metagenome (GOLD analysis project Ga0126339, IMG submission 92532) | Coral microbial communities from Petempiche,Puerto Morelos, Mexico - Orbicella T R C metagenome | ecosystem: Host-associated > Invertebrates > Cnidaria > Coral | place: Petempiche,Puerto...
CGAGCGCGAACGCAGGCCCCCACTACCAGAAATTATACGCTCGAGTTACCCACATTTGGGGTAATCGCAAGGGTCAACCCGATCGAAGTGCAATGAAAGGGCCTCGCCTTGAGAGGACTGCCTGCGTGATCACAGTACCTCCCGCGTCAGGTAAGTATGCATGACAACAGGATCGAAAAGTTCATGAATCGCTGTTCAGTTCGCATCATAGTGGTTGGCGATTCTTGAAAACACCTAAACACCTGTTACGTTCACAGAACAAATTTAACCAATCAAATATCACTTAGTACGCAGCCGCATTGCGATTTCCTTTGTCTAACACAATGGGTTATGTTAATTTCTTTGTTGTGACACGAAGTGACTAAGCGAAACCACTGGGGTAAAACTGATTATTCAAAATAAGCGATTTCTCTGCAATGAATTGAATGAGCAAGGGAATAGTTATTTAAGATAAGAATCTGAGGAAATACTTATTATTAAATTTAGTAACGGAACACAAAGACAAAGTCAAAGTTACGAAAATTGTGAGCACAACGACCGAACCAACTTTCCGCTATACAGTTGCCCTGACAGCTGAGCCTGATATTTTAGCAGCTTTATCGTCCGAAACACGAAATAGTCTTTCTATTTCAACGGCATCCTTCACCGAAAACAATTCAAAGGAAAAGTAATCCTTATTTTCGTCCACAGTTGTTACGCCCCCATGCAATGTTCCCGCTTGCTGCTCGTGGCGCCTTCAGTTGTATTGTCAGACACACGACGACTCGAACATGAACAAACCATAGCAATTTATTTTCGTCACATAACAATTTATGTTCGCCACAACTATTTATTTTCGTCAGGTTTCATGCACATAGAATTCACACTGCGGATTTTGAATACAAGAATTTTGCACGGATGAAATGATTGAACATCCTTGGACACCCTGGAAGAGCAGTTTGTTAAGGCAACACGAAGTAAACATTGTCGTGCCGATTGTGCTGCTCGGTTTACGTCGTGTAGCCCCGACGAAAAGCCCTGGCTCTCCGAGCATGTGTCTGGAGATGATTTCAAAACCACAACAACTGTGGGATCCATAAAAATACCGAAACTTGAGGAATACTTCACTGCCACAAGATGCTCAGGACATTTCTTTATGTCGTTTCCTTCGCAAATCCGGGCGCGGAACAAGCGAAAGCAGGCATTGCTCGCAGGCGTTATTTGAGTCGTCACAAAACGTTTCTTGACTGCACTTGTACAGTAAAAGTGTATCTTTCATGAGACAGAGGTAGGAGACTACAGTTAAATATCGTTGAAGAATGACGCGGCGAAACTTGTGGCTAAATGACCGGCAGCCGGTCAAGGTTTTCAAATCACTAAATGACCGACAGCATGATATTTTTCTCAAATTTTAAGGAATCGAAGGAACCCATCCAATTCAAACCATCATATGTCGATTAAGAACTGCCAAGCGATCCAGAAGAGCTGTATACATCGCAAGTTTAACGCGTGGTTTACGCTCGGCTCAGAGAGCGAGACCATGGTTTGTGGCACTTGGGTATTTTTTGGGTCGACTGCCGGTCATGGTTTTCAAATTGCTAAATGACCGGCAGTCTGATGTTTTCCTCAAATTTAAGGAATCGAAGGAACCCATCCAATTCAAACAATCATATGTCGATTAAGAACAAGAATCTGCAAGATCGCTTTGCAGTTCTTATTCGAAATATAATTGTTTGGATATGATCGGTTCGCTCGACTCCCTAAACTAGGACTGCCGGTCATTTAGTGATTTGAAAAGCGTGACCGGCAGTCGACCCAAAAAATCCTGTGTCACAAACCATGGTCTCGCTCTCTGAGCCGAACGTAAACCAAGCGTTACTCTTGCGATCTACAGTACAGCTCTTCTGGATCGCTTGGCAGTTCTTAATCGACATATGATAGTTTGAATTGGATGGATTCCTTCGATTCCTTAAAATTTGAGAAAAATATCAGACAGCCGGTCATTAAGAGATTTGAAAACCTTGACCGGCTGCCGGTCATTTAGCCATCGCGCGCTGAAACTTTAAAGCAGTCGCCAAAATTATCATTTTGCGTATGTTTTTTTTTCCTGGTGGGTTGCCTAATTTGGATTTTCTCATCGTTAGAAGGTACAGTCAGACACGTAAAAAAGTGATAAAACAAAGCAAAATGGAATTTCGCACGGTTTAAACAATTTGGGCATCCAAGACGCGCATGCGTTATCTCGCCCATAATTACATCAATTGTCCCACATGGCTTGTAGCATCACGTTTAACATATCGCCGCTCTTCATCAAAATTTTTAACTCTGGTTTTCCTTCAACACGCATAAATCTTTCGCCTTTTACTAAAGATTTCCGTGGAGGAGAACAATTGAATGAGTCTATAGACTAATTTTTCGTCGCCCTGCCTGTCGGCGGGGCTCCTAACAAATGAGAACAATTTTTAATTGTGAGCTAAAAGGCAACTGGAAGTAAAGGAGTTTGCATTCCTCGTTAAGAAAACACGTGGAGTGCACAAGTCACGTAAGAACAAGACGTCGCCTGCCGGGTTTTCTGGTTATATGTGGCCTCGAAAAACTCTTCCATTCAAGGAAGAGATTCACTAATAATTCCTGATTTCTACTAACACTGCAAACAGACTTCAAAAGAGTCTTCAGTCTCAAAATGTATTTAAAATTCACCCAAACCCAAAAATAGTGGAATCCCAATTTCTCTAACCCTCAATTTTTCGAACTTCCCGATAACTCGAACCAAAAGTCGCTCCCTATCCTCAGTCGAACACTAATTTTAGCCCCGATTTTTCGAACCAATTCGTTTCCCTTTGAGGTTTCAAAAATCGGGATTCCACTGTATTACTGACCTTTTGTGCCGATCATCATAGATGCTTAAGTCTGTAGCTGATAATTTCTTTAGACATCAGATGAGCAATAATTCGTGCAAAGGAATAAGTGAGAGAAGTTGCGTTTGTAATCCCGCGGTTTTAAAACATACAAAATGAACGCATGGATTTTAATTTGCATTTGAATGCCAACAATAATCTTCATCATTTCCAGTTCCCAACTGGAAATCAGGACCTTACAAAATTAAAAATAATACCAACGATATTATAAATTTCATGTAGAATTTTGGAAGGAGCTACAGTAGCTGTTACCGTAAAGTTCAGGAAGTAACAACCCTCTAAAAGAGGTGATAAGATTTCTTGGTTGGTAATTGGCAAATCCCAAAAGTCACCGAGACTGCGAAAGTAGCGACCTCAAACATAATTTGAGTTGTTGTCAGAAACACAAATGTTGAGACAACAGATACAAGTGAACCAAACCAATGTGATATTTGTCTAGATGTCTCTACATGTATATATCAAGAACATTTTTTTATGTCGTTAAGAGGGATCAGTCTTCATTTGGTACACATGAAACTAAGAAAGAGCTGAGACAGACTCCAGAGTACCTGAAAGGCCTATTTAAACCCTTCAGCACGGACTATGGACTTGGAAATATTGCTAACAAATTAGCTCTGCCCAAGCCCTGAATAAGGATCTTTTTAAACAGGGTTTCCGCTACAGTGGGACACATTTTGTGGAATAGCTTTCCGTCTAACGTCAGAGCCATTAGATCATTTATTTAACTTTAAAGATGAGATCAATTTAACAAATTGATGTCAGTTTTTCATGCATCTGTCCTCTTATTGATGATAAATCACATCATAACATCATCAAAGCATGAGCCACAGGCGAGTGGTTCTGCAGTAAACTTTGACAATGTTATGAAACAATTTATAATCAATAAGAGAAAAGACACAAAAAAACTGATGTCAGTTTGTTTTTTACAATAACAAGACCCCAAAATGGTCAAATGCTGGGAATAAATGAGGGGAAAAGACGCCGTAAACTTCCCGTAAACAAAGATAAGTGAATTTTATTCAAAATGATGCGCACATTGTCAATAGCTTTTCTTGCTTTTTGATTGGCTACTTAAAAAATCAATAAAATCTCATTGGTTAAAATGTTGATAGCTGAAAGTCGATCTTGAAAGCTTGCATAAATTAAAATTTTATCCGTCTGTACTCTTATTGATAATAAAGATGAGCCAATCAGCACCCGAGAAATTAGACAGATATTGTAAAATGTCTAATGTCCTCCTCATACACTCACATAGCAAACATGTAAATCAGTTTTTTATCTCAATCTTGTAACATAACTGATGTTTCTACCATGTTTAAATAAAGTGCATGTATGTTAAGCTACCTGAAAGTTATCCCCCCTCTCCCCAACAGTTTCAACCTTCCCAAAGTATAGTGTAGCAAGAAGAAAAAGCTGCCAAGTTCAAAATTTGTTTCTTTTAGGGCATTACTTTTAGAATGTTGCAAACATATGTTATAAAATCACCTTTTTTGACACCTTTTCCATAAGGAGGAAGCCTGCCGCCAAAAAAGTCACGCAACATGTCATCGACAGCTTTGTCAGGATTAAGATGTCGCACCAGTCCTTTCAACAGGTTCACTAAGGTATTATTAAAAGCTGTCCTAGGATTGGCTGCTTCCTTTTCTACAGCTGTAGCTTCATTATCAGTTTTTTGGTCACCATTCTGCTCAGATAGGTCTTCTGTTTCATTTCCATTCTACAATGGTAAAGAAAGCATATTGGACTTTGTGCACCACTCATGATAATCAATGCACAACAAATATTCTCAGCAACTGGCAACATTATGTTATGATTTCATATTTTCTAATGGTTTGAAAAAATTCCTCGTAAGGTCTGTCTTCTGAAGCCTCATTTCTTCATGGTAAATGCCCCTAGAATTCTATAAACAGGGCTTCAAAAAAAGCACTGTCTGGTCATCCCCGACAAGTAGATTTTCCTGCTGCATAAGAAACTTTTCAGTCTTACTTGCACAACGGGCAAGGGCCCAGGCAAGTTGTCTCCCAACTAAATTAAACAAATAAACTAAGACTTGCCGGGGCAAGCAAATTTTGGGAGCTGCTTGTCCAAGGGACAAGCTGGAATTCAATTTTTTTTTCTTAGAGCCCTCAGAAATTGGAATTTCCAGTGGAGGGGAAGTTTCAAATCTAAAAACTTACATTGAAGGGGTATGGATATATTTAGGGAGAACAGATTCATCATTTTATTTATATAAAAATGCATACCACTCCACTGCCCATAAAAGAAGCAAGGTTAACAGGGAGTCCTCTTCTGTATTCCACATCACTTTCCATGGCTTTTTCTACTGCGTTAGACAATGCACTTGTCAGCATGTTGCCCCAAGAACTAAAATAATAAAAAATATTTAACTTATTTCACACAAGCATGTTTTTTTCTTACAGTCATCCTTCGCAAAAAATTCTTAATTTATTTTGATGATGTGAAGGCACAGGAAATTACCAAGTCTTCTTTAGTGACAATTTTTTTTTGTTCACAGAAACTAACTTACACACTTGCATAAATGTTACTAACTAGCATACTAAGTACATGCTAAGTTTATTGGGACTTACTGTGCCTAGTCATGCTTACTTTTCTTGGAATGTAGTTATTGCCAGGTGCACTGCATGATCTTTGTCTTCAATGGGAGCAGGAAAATAAACAGTTCCTCTTGGAAAGTACAGGAAATCACCAGGCTGTTAAAACAAAATATATATATATATGCAACCAGTTTTTAAACATTAAGTGACTCTCAGTACAGTTTGGATTATTATTATATTATACTGGTGTGTCTCCAATTTAAGTCAAGAGGAGTGTTTCCACCTGGCTACCAGTAGCTAAAAGTGACGGATCATGTGTACTAAAGGCATCTGCAGTCAAATGTGGATTGATTCCTTCGATAGACCGTTGATCAACATCTCAGTCGACATCCTGATCGATACTCAGTCAACAATTGATTAGCATCTCATTGAACAGTCAGTCAAGAGCTGAGTCACACCAATTTGAGTGTTGATCGATACGTACAAGTCGATCAACACTCAGCCAACTATCGACCAACTGTTGATTGAGTGTATATTAGTGTTGATTGAGATGTTGATCAAGTGCTGATCTAGTGTCTACCGAGTATCAAGCGAGAGGCCAATAATATTGAGTGAGGATTGAGATGTTGATCAAGGGTATCGATCGACAATCAATTAACCGCAAATACCTTTAGTACACATGATCCAAAATGACATGCTAATAAAGTTTAATGATGATGATGATGAGGAGGAGGACAAAGCGCTGGTCTTAAGTGTCTACAGAGTATCAATCGAGAGGTCAATAATATTGAGTGATGACTGAGATGTTGATCAAGGGTATCGATCAAAAATCAACTGCAAATGCCTTTAATACACATGATCCAAAATGACATGTTATAAAGTTTGATGATGACAAGGACGATGACAACAATGATGATGATAATGATGATGATGACTGAATTCACTATAAAAATCACAGTCACACAGAGCAAGAAGTATGCACATGTACCTCCATGTCAAATTCATCAGTGGGTTCTCCCAAGTCACTTAATTCCAAGTCAGGACTGGCTTCTTGTGGGAGTTCTTGCAAGGGCTTGAAAAGTTTCCATTTTGTTTTTCCCTCTAGCTGAAGGATAAATGTCTGAAACAGGAAACACAAAGAGCATTAAACTTAATGTTACTGTATAATTTTCTTCTTTTAAATCAAAGTGGTAAAGACATATTTTGTGGATATCTCAATCAATCAATCACATTGTCAATGAACCTTAAGGTTATCTACTTGCCATTTTTTTTCACCAATCTATTTTTGGGAACAGGTGATATTTTTGTTAAATCTTCTTAATTGAAGCACTTAAAAAGTTTTGGCAGCTTTTGATTATTTTACCAGTAAATATTCAGGCCCGGGGAGGGGGGATACTCCCTTATATGGGCTATATAGGTATGTGTGGCCCCAAAGGGTATGGTTTTTCAGCTGTTTTGGTCATAAACAGGGTATCGATTTTAGCTGATTTTGCCACTTTGGTCATAAATAGGACATGGTTTTTGCACTCTAGCCTTGATATGGGTATGTTTTTAAGAAGAAGCCACTTTTTCATCATCAACGAAAAGAAAATCAGCAAAAGCCCTTCACAAATTATGTTTACGGTAATTTAACATTGGTCTGAACTAGGGAACTAATTATAATGCAGGTCTGAAACAGGTTTTGGATTTAAGGTTCAGGTCATAAATAGGGTTTTGAATTTTTGGTCAGGTCATAAATAGGGTAGGGAATATCACAGATTTTGGTCATAAAAAGGGTAAGGGTTTTGGGAAGCGGGCCACACACCCCCATCCAATTTTTTTGGGAGTACCCCAGTCCCCGGACACCCAGGAGTGCTCTGAAATGAAAACTATACCATATCATCAGGGTGTGAGCAATTGCTTAGCAACATCGAGACAAGAAAAAAATTCCCATTCAACTGGTAACAGTTTCCGTGACAGGAAAATGAACAGTTGTGAGCTTAAAATATCCATGAACTAACCTCCATTTCATCAAACTGTGGGGCTAGACCTTGGGAACCAGGTTGGAAGATAAATGCATCAGCAGCAACAAGACACCTAAAGTAAGTTTCCAGTGACTCTATTAACCTCCAGACTTCATCCTATGAGAACAATGCACAGTGAAATAAGACAACCTAAACCCAAATCCCCAGGGGGGGAGACTCCCATATGACAGGTGTGCTTGCCGTACCTTTTAGGGTTTAAAAAGTCGGTTTTGGAAACTCTTAGGTTGTCCATCTTCAAAAGGTCCACAGCAGAAACTTTAAAGCTAGACGTTGCAGCTGCTGGTGTCGCCAAAATATGCAACCAAATTGTTTTCACTGGCGACTAACTTTTCACAATTTTCACTTAAAATACTTTTGGTGGTGACTACATCTGAAAACTTAAAATTTCCTACGAGCACCTCATCCTTTTTATACGGGAGTCTCCCCCTGGGACCTAAACTGGGAAGACCACTTTATATAACTGACCATAAAAAGTCCAAAGATTGTACAAAATATGCATGGCAACCTTCATAGGGATTTGAAATCATGGTTTCCTACCAATGTTTTACCATTCAACTGAAGAACATTAGCAGGGGTTTAGTTAATTGGTATTTTAAAATGCTAGCATACTTGGAAACACAAGCATCTTGGTGAAGTGTGACTTACAAAGCAGTAAGTGATAAAATCAATCCCATAAAAGTCAAAAGAAATTTCTTCTGTAGTTTCCTATTACAGTCAACTCCTGATCACTCAAAACCTCACAGGTCATTTTCTATATACTTTTACCCTTGATAACTTGAACCAGGTTTGTAAATGAGTGACATTGTTCAAAACAAACAGTACTGTAGTCCAAGACATTGAAACTATTTCTCAAAAAAGTAACTGGCTTGAACTGTTACTGTGCATTCCTTTGGGGTAACCTGGATCAGGATCAGTGATCCAAAATCACTCAGATCATAGTTCATCAAAGGAACCAATGAATCCATGACCAGAGTGGATTCATCGGTTCCTTTGATGCAACACAATCCAAGTACTCTTGGATCACTGATCCTGATCCAGATCACCCCAAAGGAACACACCCTTAACCAGTAGCCAATCATTGTTCTCTTTGAAACCTGCAAAGTTCACTGTAACTGGACTTCCCCTGCTGCTTTGTTTTGTTTCACCTTAGATATGTTCCGATTCATACAGTAATTAAGAAATGCACTGTTCCATTTTCACTCAACCTCTCTATAACGAAACTCGATTAAAATGTACTCTGCATGAATAGAAAACGGTTAACACCATTTTTGCCTTGTTTCCCATAACATCCAGGAATATCATATAAACTATACATTGTGTAATAAAGATGGAATAAAGTCATAAAGTGGAATCCAATCATGGAATAAAGACAAAAAGTGTGTATAATTAGGCTTTCTTCGCCCTAAATTATGCCCTAATACATCTCAATTTAAACACTATAAACAAAAAGGAACATCACTGACTTTGACAAACATCACAACCACTACACCACCATTACAGACAAATATTCATATCCAGTCCAACAGGTAGACCATATCTAACTGACATGACGGTCTCGTTTCCTCGGCCACATGCGAACATTTACAGCTTCAATCATTCGCTCGATTCTCGGCAGGGCTTTATCGTTTTAACGACAACGAACGGCTTTGCTGACAATGTCATTTCGTTATTTCAGGATTCAAATTTCGTTCATGAACGCCGCAATCAGGGGAAATGAAGTACATAATTTCACTATTGACACGTGTGTTCATTACAAAAGTACAAACCTTGAATCTATCTGGTTGGTGAAACTGTACGGCGACTCCAGCCGCCTTGATGTGTTTCAAATTGACGCGTCCCTCCTCGTTCAGCGGCTCTGTCTTTCCTTCGACATACCGACTCAAACTGACGTCTTCAGTGAATTGAATTTCTTCTTTCTTCAACAGGCTTTCCACATCTTTCTTCGAAAACAGTGCGCCATAAAAGTCGGCGTTCTCCCGCTTAACGAAATGCGGTTTCTTCTCCCAGGTCTCTTCGAAAAAGTTCTCCAAGTCAGTCACAGCAAGAAGAGACTCGACAACCCTTGACGATGAAGTGTAGTCTATCGCCTTGGTCGCAGATGTCGAGGATTCCGGGTCATTTGCACTCGCTACTTTCTTCTTCTTCCCTTCAGGAGAAGTCGTAGAAGCACTAGCAGCACGATTCTTTCGCTTCATGGTCTTACTCAGGCAAAAAAAGAAGAATTTAGGACAAATTTAGCCCGCACAACACGAAGGATAGAAGCCTTGCTCTGCGACTTGTCACGTGTAGTCAGCCCTCTGCAAAGCATCGTAAAGGCGCGCCAATTTAAGTTGATCCAATTGGTCAATTTTTCCCGCCAATTTTAGAGGCGTACCCGCGGTTATTTGACTTTAGATTCGCATTTTGAGCAATCGCAAATATGTAATTTGCTACCCTGGAACGAGGTAAAAACGAACAAACAGTTGAACATCTAAATGAAATTATCTGGGGGAAATAATTAACAGAACAAAACTTCTGTAGGGACTGAAAAAGAAAGATGAATAGACTAATTTTTTGTTACACCTGATGCTGAACTTACCCTGTCACGTGGCTACCTGTGCAGACAAAATGTCTCCATTTCCTTTTTCAGCCATACCACAAATTCCATTCTAACAGAAAGCTGAAAGTACAGTTGATCCTTTATATTACCAGTAAGCAATGATGAAATCTTAGATATACCAAAAAAGTCATAAAGGTTCAGGGTATGGATCTTCCTCTCTTGGTTTCTCCGGCCAACATCAAAAAGGACGGAAACCACCAGAAGTCAGCAGTCGGGAATAAGCCTTCCTCCATCTTCCCCGTGTCTTTAAATTTAACCCCCGTTTTCCCCCCGGGGCCTTACCCCCCCCCCCCCCCCCCCCCCCTCCTCCACACACACCCCGCCTTGAAGCCGAACTCTCAAAAAAATGCATATGATTTCAAGCTCGTTCCAAGACTTGCTGCAAGTCGACCTTTGCTTAATTACTTATTCATCTCCCTCGAGTGAAGCGAGAGATCAATCTTCGAGCGACGAAGATTTCAGATTGGAAAGAACTTTTCGAAAGTCTAGTAAGTTCCTGGGTCTTTTTATAAATTTTACCAAAGGTCACCGAAAACAAAAATGCAAGCGGAAATTAGCTCGAGAGCCTCTCAAGAGGAGCTCATAATCTTTTTTGTTAAAAGTGGAAATTAGTTCAAGAGCCTCGTAAGACGAGCTCATAATTCTTTTTCTTGCTGAGTTTTGACGGTATTGTAAAACGCACTGCAGCGTTGAAAAGGAGCCCTGAAAGCTGCGCCATCGGTACAAGAGGAAGGTGCGCATGTGCATAAGATTCGTCCCGTCCCATCCCGTCACACGTGTCTCACACAGTGCAGTTTCACGGAGAATCGGGGACGCGGAAGAGTCAAGAAGGGAGCACAAAGTGTGACTGCGATGGGCGGGCATCAGATCGGTTACACCGACTCAAGTCTGCGAATGAAACCACTTTCATTAAGTAGTGGCGGTGCCGACGAGACGCCCGTGAGGAAAGATAGTTGCGATAGCAGGCTGTTACATAACTTCACGTCCATTTTTATCGTACTCAAGTAGAGACAAGTGGATAAGCTTCATCTTTTAAAAGAGCGCGACAAATGGACGACATAACTCAGTCTCGGCACAGCCTAGACTACCAATATTGAGGCCAGAAAACATTACTGGCTGTTGTAATTTGCACTCAGAGAAGATACACACCGCAGCCCGCACAACTCACCTTCTGTTCCGTATTTGTATTTGTTCTTCCTCCACTTCATGTTGAGATGCAAAAGTTTATAACCGGGAAGCATCTTTTGTTTTCGAGGTTTTCAAGGCTGTTCAGTCTTGACGAATTAAGTTCGCCATTGATTCTGGCTGGATTCTTCTCCTTTGGTTTGTAAAAAGCGAAGGAAAACGAAATAAGTGCTAACAAGGGTAAACGGGTCTACATATAATTAGTCTAACTATATCTTTTCCCTCTCTATTTCTTCTTTTATATTGTAATTTCCGTTTGTGTGCTCAGCTGAGCAATTTTTATTTTTGCGGAAGCAAAGTGTTAAGAAAAAATTCAGAAACATTCTTTGTAGTCTTGGAAACAAAATTTGCCTCCGTCACGATGAAATGTTACATCTGCGCGAAAAAAGGGAAACATTTACATCTTCTACAAATTAAAGTTTCCCGTTGTTTGTAGAGAGGGGACTAGAGAGGGGACTAGAGACTTTCCTCGTCGCCTCTGATCTGTCCTCATATTATTCAGCATATTGTGAAACTTCTTTCGTCATGTTTATATGAAAGAACACTTGCGAATTTATAAATAGCGTTAAGACATTGACGCCATACACACTTAATCAATTTTTTTTTTTATCAAAGGAAACTTCATTCCACTGTAGCACAGATGAGATAAGAAGAATGCGGCCTGAGTTAATGAGAGTCACTGAAGAAAGAAAGGTGGACCGAAAACGTACGACCAAAATTTCGATGCCTTCTGTTGTCTGCCTCTTCAAGGTTTTTTCTACTTTTTCAAACAGTAATAGCTATTTAACTCGTCGCAATCATGGAAAAATATAAAAGGTACAAGCAGTAAGCCCATAAAGACTGAACATATTTAGTCTGCAAGTCTGGAGATTCAATTAGTGAATCGCTTTTTTGGTTGTACCCAGGCAAGCCTACATTTCTGAATATCAAATGTCCTTTCATTAACCCTCTGTGGGCCGAACCGCCGAAGGAAAAAGATAAAAAAATAATAATTGGATCTGAAAGATGAAAGGGGTACCGAGATGATAGAGTAAACAGAAAGCTCATAACAGAAACATGCCTCTCAACAGCTGCAGAAGTCAACATGTACCTGGCAAAGCGGTTACAAGCGAATCTAAACTAAGAGCACTGCGTTTTCTAAATTTTCCAAGTTGTAATTTGCCTCGGGTAGCTTGATTGCAAGGTCACATTATTGAATCGTCATGTGCAACACATTGAAAGCGTCGACCAAAAATAGCCGAGATACATCAAGCTACATCAGAATGTGTCGCACGCTCTACAAGAGTACTCAAAACAAACAGTGCATAATTAGCACAAAACAGATAACTTTTGTACATAGTCGTTTGTAACAGTGTAATGTCAACTCGTATTTTACGGGAAAATTTAGAAATTATTACTACACATTCACGACAAATGAGTAACGCACGACTAAGCTCACATTTGCCATGACCCTCGTGAAACGAACATCCAGGTACCTTTCACTGGGTGCATCTATACGACAGCACAGATCAACACAAGAAAAATACGTTGTTTCTTGAAAATCATCTTTCTATTTTATACAACTTAATTTTTGAATTGTAGCATTTTACATATGAATCAAGCTGCAAAAAGACAATATCTCAACAAAATATAACTTCTGTTGGTGTTTCCTGACCACAGCCTGCGAGGACAAACAGTAACAAGACAACCTTCGCTACATTTTTACAAACGATATTAGAGGTTTGTGATATAAAAAACAACTCGAGAAAAAGTCACTGACATTATTTCCATAAGCTACTAAACTGGACGTGAAACACGACTATGTAACACAACTTACTTACGCTACCCTCGAACAACATCGATAATACAAGTGTTGTTTTTAGTTCGTCTACAAAATGGACTTTCGCTTTACTATATTCGATCACAAATTAGGTGCTAATTGCTAAGTACTAGCTGAGTATGTTTTCGGACCAAGGACTGTCTAACTCTTCAAGGAGCGATTTTGATATCGCGATGTTAGCGAACGAAAATCAAACTCGACGCCGACGAGAAGTGAATCGTTTTGCTATGAGCAGCAGCACCATGCCGCAACGACCCATGTTTCATGTCAGTGTTTATACCGTCAAAACTTCATACTGTTGTTTCGTTCGAATTATGTCCGCCATGCCTTTGCGTTTGTGGTCGGGGAGGCCTTTTCCCAGTTGCCAAATAGTAAACCTTTTTCCACGATTGCAGTGTTTTCGGAGACCAAATCCACATCCCCGAAATTGTCCCGACGAACAGCGACATGAATATTTTCAGCTGAAAGATGATCAGATTTGGTACAGCGATCCTACTTTCTCGTTTGCCGTAGAACCAATATTCTTTGTTTGCATATTCGTAAAAGTAACAGGCGATGACCGCAGTTGCAGGCACGGTAGAAAACACCGAAAATATGCCAAGGCGAACGATCAGTCTTTCTAGTTTGTTAGTCTCGCTTTTTGTGTTGCCATCGCGCTGAATGGTCGCGCGGATGCGAAACAGCCCGACAAATCCAGCGATCAGAAACAGTGTGCCAATAATGAGATAAGTGAACTGAGGACCCAGAACGAATGCGGCCAAAGCGATCAAGTCCTGATTCCCAACAAAACAGAGTCCGGTCAACTCGTCTCCGTCTATTTTACCAGTTATGAAGATAAATATTGTTTTGATACAAGGCAATGTCCATGCAATAACATGGAAGAGATTCGAATAGGAACCAATGGCCTCGTAGCCCCATTTCATGCCCGCAGCGAGGAACCAAGTTAACGCCAAAATGACCCACCAAATTGTAGCAGCCATGCTGAAAAAATACTGAACTAGAAACACAATGGCGCATCCGGTGTTTCGACGACCGTCTTGAATGAGAAACTTAGGCGTGTTGTACTCGTGATCGCAAGAGATCGTCTCGCGGCCAGCTGCGAGGCGAACGATGAAGGAGATCGAGTAAAGGCAATAACAAAGAGCGAGCCAAATAATCGATCGCTCAGGATACTTGAATCTCGCCGTGTCCACGAAGAAGGTGCACAGAACGACTAGCGTCGACACAAGACACAGGATAGACCAAGCGGCCATCCATTTGTCCATTATATTTTTATCCGAGGTCGTAAAAATACCTTCTTGATTACAAAGTACGGCGCACGATCTGGTGCTCTCAACATAATAATAATTCACGCTATTTTTGAATTTCCTGCACTCCTCCGAGCCAGTATATATTTTTCCCGCTGGCGTCGTTGTAACAGTGTCGTTTGGCTGTATGCTGGTGCTTCCAACTAGCGGTCTGGAGCTTGAATCGTCGGTGAAGTTCGGCCCTGGCATACACATATTTTCTTGACCGATGTTCTTGTCTTTGAACTTGGTGCAGTTGAGCTTCGCTGGCCAGGGTATGCCAAACTCTGTAAGCACGTGTAAGCACTGTTTGCGAACGTACTCGCACAAAGGCCGGCAGGATGTAATCAAAATTTCCACCATTTTGGTGCACATCGGAAAATACGCAGAACATAAGAAAAACTGTAACTGGCTGGCGCAGTTGTACTTTATCAACGGAAGGTACTGTCTCAGTTCTTGTTCTGCTTCTTTCTGAGTATCATGCCCGAGCATATTAGGCATTCGAGTTGCATTATAACCCAAGTCGCTGCAAAGTGGCACAGTGATCGTTTCGCACTGCCATCCTTTTTTCCTGAAACCTTGGCCGTGTACAATAGCGACGGAGCTCGCCAAGATCGCAACAAAAACCAACGAATTCTTCAGCGGAGCCATGTAAATCTCACGCCAGCCGAGATCGACACTCCAACCTATTTCTGTCTACACAGTATTATCTCGAAATATCCCTAAGATTCCCAGTCATTCAAACGCTCGTTCGGGCTTAGGGATTTTAGCTCTAAATTGGTTTTCGAGGTTGGTACAAAAGCTCGCTCACCTGAGCGGAATTCACAAATGCTAAATGTAAGCAAAAGTTCATCTGCATGTGAATTGGATGCCGTGTTGTTCATTGTGCTACTCTCGAGCTGTAGGTACTCCAGCCAATCACAGAGCGTTTGGATGATTAAAAACCACGCCTATCAAAACCATCTGTCAATTAGTTTTAATTTTGTTCCGCAATCTCATTGGTTAATCAAATAAGCAAAGCAAACCTAGTAAAATGCACCGTGCTTGCTTTCAATTTGCAAACTCCATTTCTGTTTACATAGCCTTTGTTTTTAACACATGAAAGCTCTTCTTTAACCTTTGTTCGCTGCAAAACAGAACAGTTTCATCGAATAGGCCTCTATGTAAGGTCTCTGTACTCCTCGCGACTAATTTAGAGGGATTGTAGTCACTATGTGAATGAGAGGAGATAACACAAAGCCGCCTAAATTGTTTAATACTCCGAAACTTAATCTGTGTTTTTAAAGAGTCGACTTCGACCTTTTTGTTCTGTAAGCTAAAAGCTTGTGAAGAATATTTGCATAATTTAGCCAAGCTCAAAAAAAAAAATTGAGAGTGATGTAGCGCAAAAAATACAAATAATTTGGATAGTTGAACAAGCTTTATTTCATTGTCTCTTCGGACTGCTAACTTTTATTTTTTGGATGATTTCAGAATAATCAAACCGGTATTTGCAGTCCTGTTCAAGAACTTCAAGTTCGTATAAGAGCGAAAGTAAATAAGTTGAGTATGTGTGTGAGGGAAATTTGGCTAATGCACCTTTCCATCCAGACAGCCAGAAAAACTCTTTTTCGTTTCGCACCGCCAGTTATACGTGCACTAGCATTTTACTGTTTTGGAACTAAATTTAATAGGTGTCTAGAATCCAAATTATAATTATAATAAAAGGTAAAATATATGAAACTATACATAATAACTCTGAAGCCGAAACGAAACATTTTTTTAATGATCTGTTTCCAGTCATCAGGACGTGGATGATGATCAACTAAACTGACTAAAGAGTTTGCCACAATTATTATTCCATTATCGCGTGAACAGTTGGAAGCCCTTTCATGACTAAAAGAAAAAAAAAAATCCGTTTAGCTTAGAGGTTGCGGTTTGTTGATTTTGAGGCTTTTGTGTCCGCTGTGTTGTGTTTCAAATTGTTCGGGATTCAGCGGGCTCGATTTTCAAATAATTTCCTTAGATCCCTGCAGTTCTTTTCCGGCACTGTTTAACGCAGAGATTCCATCTCTAGAAAAGCACCGCTTTTCCGTTCTAATCGGCAGTTTAAAATTTGTCTCTGGTTATTCGCAGCAGTATTTATTCAAGGATACATTGCCGCAGGGTCACAGTTCTTGCTGCGTTATAGAGTATATATAGAGAAAATAGATCTTCTAACAAAATTGCCGACATTACAATGGCGACATCTCGATTCTTCAGCCGCATCAATCTTGATCTGAACGTCTACAAACTATGTTCGTAAACGTTGTGCCTGGAAACACAATTTTGTATTTCTGAACAGTTGGAAAATCACATGGTAGTCATAGCAGATGGAAGTCTTAAAGATCTGCGGATTATAAGGGAACAAGGGCGGTTAGGAAACCGATGTTTGGATAACTTAAAACCCGCACAGTCGGCAGCCTTTTGGCTTAGGGGTTTACTTTTCTATAAAGACATGATAATGAAAAGTCAACAAGATTACTGAAAAGACAAACTTAACACGATCACCAGCTGAGCAATTTTGAGTGTCATTTTAAAAGATTTTGCCTTTAGTCCGGCATCGATCCTTCTGATCTGAATATTATCCACGTGCATTCCGATCGAGACTGGCAGATTACCCCCAGAGGTTCATGACAAAAAGTGCCTATGAAAGTGCATTCCGATCGAGCCACGGTGACCAGGGGACTGATCTTGCGATCTACTCCCGGATGGCCAAGGGTAGCGGCTTTCACGCGTTCTCCTTCCCTACCTTCCCCTCTCAAAGTCCTTGCATGAAAAATAAACAGGAGATGAGCTCCTGACGTAACTCTTTTACTGTACTCCTGGGCTTCGTTAATAGCGTAAACATACGGTAACCCGGGGGGTCTATCCCTTGTATAGGCTATATAGGTATGTGTGGCCCCAAAGGGTATGGTTTTTTGACCGTTTTAGTCATAAATAGGGTATCGAGTTTGGCCATTTTGGTCATAAATAGGGTATGATTTTTGCATATAGGGTAGGGGAAATCGCAGATTTTGATCATAAATAGGGTGACGGTTTTGGGAAGCGGGCGACACGCCGCCACCCATTTTTTCTGGGGGTACCCCCCTGGAATGGTAAGCATCATATCTCTCGGCTCGTTAGCCAATCAGATTCGCGGATTTTCAATAGATCACAGTCAGCTGAATGGCTACAATTAACAATTATTACACGAGCGCGCGTTGGATATGAGATGGTAGATAGCCAACAAGACGCGTAGCGCCGAGTTGGATATAATCCTCTCATATCGAATAAGCGCGAGTGGAATAATTGTTTTATTAAAAACGCCCCCCAAATATAGAAAACCAAAATGAAATAAAAACACCCAAAAAAGTCACGCGTACGCTTACCATATTCGTAGAGCGTGCGGTATAATGGCTCACAATCATGATGGCTAAGCCAATGAAAACTCTCGAATCGCATTATCTAATGATCTAGTTTTTTAATAATAGACTGTTAGTAGAATTTAACTACTAGTAACCCATAAGCGACCACTCAAAATGTGAAGCCTAGGCGGCCGCTTACGGGAGGTGGTTGCTTATGAGAGTTACTTTGCCTCATTAGCATATGGTAACTGCTGAGACTTACCCCATGCACCAATAATATAATTCATCAAGTTAAAACAGATTTTTACGTTGAGAAAACGAAACGAAGACCAGGACCGGAAAATGGAACATTGCAAGGCCCTTTCGAAACGTGATCACTCTTCTGCTATTGCTGATCACGTTAAAATAACTGGTCTCGACATCAAATGGGACCATTTTGACATTTTGGCGTCCGGCAAAACTGACTACCATTGTAACGTTAAGGTCATTCCTCAGAATTGCATTACACATCCCTGTTGCGCACGATTTTCGCGTCATTAACGCGCGCTCACGAGCGCGTGCACGTACAAAACATAAACAAAATGGTGGCTTTTTCCATGGATAGTAAAGAGACAATCCAGTCTTCTACTATCCATGACTATAACAAGTCGCGTACTTTGAACTCACTTGCGCCCCGAAACACGCGTTGCCACATTACGTGTTTCGGGGTGCAAGGAGACAAAGTGTCAAGATTGGTGTCTCGAAAGCAAAAGAATAAATGTGGCTGGACAAGGCCAGCCTAAACAGTTAAACATTCAACCGCATGGCCAGTACCATGCTTAAAAAACGCAGCGTATCGGATCTGAAAAGACCTACGGTCCGAAAATACATAAATGAGAAACCAGAAACTGGTTTCTTACTTTCTATAAGCCCACTTGTTTACAGAAATATTTTTACGGACGAGTACTGTCCATCCGGGTATTTTCCGCGGACGGGCACTATGGGCTGATAGTGTCTCTCCGCGGATGAACGCTATCGCGTCACGTGATCAGTTCCAACCAAAGTATCGGGGAAAATTTAGTGGTGAGTCCTCAGCTCATAGAAACGAGTAGCACTGGGAACGAGGACAGCAAAGAGCGTAACGTACGAGCCCCTCCCCCTAACATGATCATCTTATTAGTGCCGCACCAAATTTCAGCTTCCTTATTTTTCTTCTGCTCACAGGACAGTGTTGTGTCGTCTTTTATTGTAAGAAAAGCCATGCAACAAGAGGCATAAGAGTTATAACCTACTTTACCTTTTGCGTGGAGGAAGTAGACAAGTTTATCTCTATAGGGGAGGGGTGGTGTGACCTTTGAACCAATTCCCAGGTCTTTAGCGATCACTTCTGAGAGAAAATGGCGGTCGTTTATGATCAACATCTTTACTCTACAATTACGTAAGAACTACTGATCACTCGGTTCTTGTCATGGTTGTTCTATCTAAAATACTGCATCCCTTTCATACGACGCTTTCGTGTCACGAGTTAGCGCATACATGGACTTCCTCGTGTCCCTCAGCGGCCGCTGGAGTGTTTCGTTCTTGTATGGTGGAATCCTTGAAGATCTATGGCCTTCTTTATTTGGTAAGCAACATCAACATAATCACGCGAATATAGACCTAAGAAAACACGATGTAAAGAAAATGAAACAATGACCATTTCACACTAAGGAAAATTTCTGGGCTATTGCGTATAAATCACAATGAAGCCAGCACTACACACAGCTCAAGGTACGACAAGATCTGGATTTCAGGAACTAAAGTTGACGCGACTGTTATAACTAGCGCCTTAGATGTAAGTCTCGTGCCCATACTGAGGGTCACATGAACTTCGATCCACGTCAACTTCCGCTTATGAACCAAATTTGCACTCCTAGATGAAAAATTTAAGCAGTTACAGCCGGGATCGACATAATTTCAAAAAATGTGTTATCTTGAATCAATAGAGCAAAATGTCAGTAGTCTCAAATAATAAATCACGGAGGCGAACTTTCTTTCGAATTATTTCAAACTCGGCAGAGGGATTGTCTTACAATTTTCCGATGATATATGGTCAATGTTCAACTTGTTTAATGGGTGCTTGGAGATGGAAACCAAAAATGGTGTGAAGCCACGTAAAGGATTTTATATATACATGTACAGCTGGACCCTGTTAATTTGAACTCAGTGATTTTGAATTTCCCGTTGTTTCAAACTCAAAACCATTTCCCTTGGATTTGCCTGTCAGTCATTTACTATCGGCCATTTCACACTCCCGCTGTAATTTTCGAACTAGTTTTTGTTTCCCCTGAGAGTTCCAAATAGCAGGGTTCAAATCAAGATTTTGAGAATTAGGAGAAGGGGTTTCTATGTATTATGATATGATTGGTTAAATCACAGGCATCTCAAACTCAAGATTTGTGGAATTGATCAAATAGTAATGATTTTTCTACACTTATCTAGTGGGATATGACTGCCTAAAGTGTGCGCTGTTGAGTTACACTTTAGGCCATTGAGAATTTGCGGGCTTAAATCATTAATTAATATTGTATTGATTCCTCGAATTATGAGTTTGGGACGCTTGCAGTTAAATAGCTGATTGTTAACATCTTTGTGATGAACATTTGACAGATCTTTATCAATTGCGCTTGACTGCCTTACATGACTCTTACTCAGTGCTGGAAATAATTTGTCTTCTTTAACAGGACATGTGTCCTTTCAAATCTTCATTTTGGTCGGACATCTTATCAATTTGACCGGACACTAATTTCCATAATTGATTAGCGTAATTAATTAGCATAATAAAATTTACTGGCATACTGTAAAGATTTTTAATACAACTCGTTCAAAACTGCATTTAAATTTGATTTATTTATCATTTATGATGATTATATGACTTAATCTACAAGATGACTGCACAGATCTCTCCTGGTTATCTTCTGATTATATGTTCTTCAAGCAAACCTGGTTTCCTATTGAATTTTACCATTAAAGGGACACAGTCAGCTTTAGGACCACGCTGACTTGGACAATAGCTTCCTCACTTTGAAAAAAGTTCACCTCAACCTGAAATCAAAGTACATCTAGAAATGCGTTTCAATCTTTGCAGTGTTTTTCTTGATTTTCAGTCATTCACTGGAAAACCTGTTTTTGAGTGTGCTTTTGCTCAATCCTGTGATATTATTTTTATCATATTTGGTTAAAAACAGTATGGATCGTGTTCCTGTGATATGCAAATTAGCTATGAAATGGTATCTAATGTGCGTCTACACCAGCTGACTGTGTCCCTTTAAAGCAGGAGCCCATCACTAGGAGTGTACAACTACCCCAATTATTCCTGTCCTGGTGTTTTCACAGACCGATCTATTTTTAGTTTGAATTTACCGCGAATTCAGCCCCCCCCCCCCAGGAACCTCAGTCATCAATCACAAGCATGGACTTTATAATTTCACCAGAAGATTAGGTCGACATGTCCACCTGAGGCCGCCATTTTTCTCCTTACTGATTCGAGCTCATGTAGACTGGAACTGACCTTTTTAGTGGGAAAAGAAGCCTAAAAATAGACCGTTCTGTAAAAATACCATGACGTAGGCTTAGTATGGGAGTTAGAGGCTCCTAGTGATGTGCTCCTGACCAAAGTTGACTCAAGGGTACAAACATGAAGTGCTAACAGCATATCGCAATGCACATAGTGCATAATAGGGAGATTTCTGAAGAGTATTTTATTTGGC
>Ga0126339_10000540_pt1 | contig 21449 bp, 5 predicted proteins | sample OrbTmetagenome_2_FD_92532 | JGI IMG/M metagenome (GOLD analysis project Ga0126339, IMG submission 92532) | Coral microbial communities from Petempiche,Puerto Morelos, Mexico - Orbicella T R C metagenome | ecosystem: Host-associated > Invertebrates > Cnidaria > Coral | place: Petempiche,Puerto...
TGTCTCTTAACCCTAATTTCTCATGGATTGACCTACAACATATACATGCCTCAGTAACAGAGAAAGGCTTTCATTTGTGTAAATAGTTGATTTCAACTACATTGTAAAAAGCACACCCAATTCCAGGCCAGAGTGTAATTCATACCCTATTGCAAAACAAAATGGTCATTATATTATCTTTACACCTTTTTTGCTCACCTTTAGGTTGTGGATGATTCTTTTTTTATTTTTTCGGTGGGCAATTGCTTATGCAAGAGTTTTTTTATAAGTCAAACACAGGACCAGGTTAGTAGGAAGCACTTGCTGGAATGTTTTTCCCATGGCTCCCCTTGCAACTTTTTTTTTCAGCAGTTTTGCTGTGCAGGAATTACTCTACCCAATCCCCCCCCGCCCCCACCCCCTCAAAAAATTGGTCCATCCCTTAGAGTGAACTTCACTGATTCATCCACAACAGATGTGCGGCCAAATAGTTATCAGATATTTAAATCATAGGGTGAGCTCTCCCAAGCGATATTTCATATTTAAGAGTTAAGTGATTAATTCGCTCTCATTAAAATAACTGTCTTCGTACACTTAAACTGTTTAAAGAAAACTTGAGCTTTATCAATCAAGGTAAATAGCAAAATCAATTAATAAGCTAAGCAAACGAGGTTATAGGCTTAATTTATGCTTCACATAGCGAAAGTTCTCCTCGAAATTGTAGGTAGTCTAAAACTGAACTTCATTATTAGAAAGACTGATTCGTAATATATTATCTTTTTACCAAAATTGCGCGCGTTTGATTTCTAAAAAATTGCGTTGCAAACAGTTTCTATTTTTTTTTATACATAAGTCTTACGTGTCAATAAGGTGCCCCACTCACTGTATGTTACTTTGAAAACATAAAATAAGGCAAGGCAAGATGGAAAATACGTACCATGGAGCAAAGAACTCCACAAGCCACACACTATCACTATCCATCACCATAGATCTAAAATTATTCGCTGTCAATTGTACAACATCGGTTTGAGGTCCGTAGAGAGCTCTTGCAAGTGTCACAAAACACGACAAAAACACACCTGAAAAACAAAGCGAAATCAAGTTACAAAATCGACTAAAACCTAGCAGGCAAAGAAATGAAGCGATAAACTTACAGTAAAAAGACCTCATGCTTGGAGAATCGCGAAAATAACGACAAAAACTCCACACCAAGTAAGAAGTAAGTTATATCTGACGTGGGAAAATCGAAGAAACTTTTATGAAGCTTCAAAAGGGGCCGGCCTCTCGTGTCTCGCTCTGATTGGTCAATTTTGGACATCAATTCAGATGCATTGCCGCTGATCATTTCATGTATGGCTCATAAATAAAGGCCACGGAAAAAACTCTCCCTTTGTGAGTAGAAAAAATAAACTATTGGATGCGACTTTCACTGGCATCTACAAAATTCATACCGCACTTTTCAAGGGAACAATTTAGTGGAGGTGAGAGTTATAATCTTGATTTAATAGTTCAGTTTAAGAATTGTTTTCCGACTGAAAATCATGAAGGGTGTTTTCCTTATGTTATTGTGCTTTTGAAACTAAAATGTGTGAAGTTGTCACATATTATATGACTTCAACAGAACACTTTATTTTTTTGGTAAGCATGTCTTGGGTAAAATACGACTAGAGGATAATTTCCATAGTTGACTGGAATATGTGTTATCTTTTGACCTTTATTCAAGTATCATGTGCAGTCATCCAGTAACTAAATTTGCTGATAAATAAGTACTCAATAAGATGCCTTATTATTATATTAGTTTATATATAACCCATTTCAAGTGTTTTCGATAATATGGTGAAGATGTTCAGCTTTAAAAATGTTACTTTTGCAATGTTTTATTCAAGTCCCAGAAGTCTGATGTTGCTTAATTAGTACTTAATAAATATACACCATCATATTACCTTCACTGGTCAGATTTCTTCTCAACAGCCTTAAGAACCCCTTACATTTTAGTTTGCGCTTCCATAAAGGAACACTATACAATGTATTTTAATTTAGCTCCTTGCATTCAGCATGATAAAAACATTTTAGGTATTTTTAACCAAGCAGATTGTTACAATAGACAACCATGCATATATAAAATTTTATTATTTTTGTTTTTTTTTTCCTGAAATATTTAATCATAGGCCTCCAGATTTCACTGTTTAGAACTTAAATGCCAAGGAATAGTATCATTTATTTCTTTTCCAGTATCCAAAATATCCTCAGTTTTATTTTGTTTAGTTTAATCAAATCAAAACTACTGACTGAATGATCGATCAATTGGCCTTTCTGTTGTATTAAATTGTATTACTGAAAAAATCACATTAAAAACTAGTACTGCAAACCTGAGTGTCAGCCAGATCATGCCAGCCTAGAAAAATGAACTCTAGGAGATTGCCAATATTACGTTTTCGGCCCTAAACAACATTATTCAAAAATATTCCAAAATTTTCCCCCAAAAATGTTAAATCAGCCTAAATAAGTGTGGAAAATACACTTCACTCACTTTCCTTTGTATCCGATCTGGGAGATTTGGTGACCTGTATAGGAGACCAGGAGATTCATTCTGTTCTGGGAGCTTCCTGGATAACCTGGGACAGTTGACATAGATGCAGTGTATAATTAGCTAAATAAGATTATATGGGTGTGGCCAATTGTTCAGTTCCCGCATATTATGTTAATGCCACAGAAAGACAACAGAAATAACCAAAGTAGGAAGCTCTTCAGGAAACTATAATTTTGGAAACACACATGAACAAAATGGTAACCTGTTTTTTAGAATGCTAAGGTGTCAGATCTTTGGTGATTTTCTTGTTTTTTTTTCTTTTACATAAAAGCTTGAAACAGTAAACTATTTACAAATATATCAGGTTATTTACTCTGTAAACATTGATCTCAATTTCTTCTTTGGCAAATTGAAATTTAGTTATCAGTAGAGTTTTTCACTTTCATTCATATGGAAATGTTCGCATTTCAAAGACATTTAGGTTCATATTTTAGCATAAATGTGATACAAATACTAGTGTTACAAGGTGTCAGTGTATTTATTTATCTTGGGTCTTAAGCAACAAGTTGCAATTAATATTAAACATAGTTAATTAGCTTTTGCTGCATTTCAACTTGTTACTAACTGGAAAAAACAAAGGCCCTAGTTCTTGCTCCAAAATGGCCGCGAAATGAAAGGGCCTTTCCTGCGTGATGTCTCCCAGCACCTGCGATAAGAGAACCTAGCGTTCGCAAGGTGTTGTGGTTAAATTTGTAATCCTCGTGGATATTTGAGTCATGTTGTCTCTATTGATTCGAGTAGAAAGCAGATCTAGTTAACGAGCGGCCCGCGGTAGTCTCCACGGACATATCAGTTCTTCAGTTTTGGATTTTAATACGCTGCATTCCTTCCTGTCGCATCTTTACATTCGTGCAATGGCTGTTGTCAACTTGCTGCCGATGGTGTAGTGTAAAACATATCGTAAACACAAGGTTAAAATGTCGACGAAAACCTCTCCCACTTCGTCGAAAAATAAAATTATTTATCAAGTCGGAGCTCGGCTCGAGGCGATGGATTATACCCTTAGTTGGTGAGTAGCATTATTTCCTTAGAAAACGAAAGGTTTTGCTCTCTTGAGCTTTATATTTTTTGGAGAACAGCGCGGGTAACTCAAACGTTGTTTGGCGGTTGCATGCATGAATGATTTCTTCTCGGTGATGCTCTACGAAATTTTTGTGACAACTCTGTTTCAAGCATTACGCTGTTACCCATAGTAGTTTCTTATCGTCTTTTCTCTAGCTCTGTTATGTCGTTTTCTGTTTCACAAAATAGGTTCTCTTTGAAATTGCTTAAAATGTTTATAACGTCGCTTCAAGGTTATTATCAGCCACGACAATGATGTCATCGTTTCGAGTTGAAAATATACCGGGAAATTCAGCATTTATTTTAATCACATAAAATAAGAACGGTATGTTTTCGACTGACCACGAATTGTGAGTTTTTGCTTTCTCAAATTGAAAAATCGAACATGAAAAGTTATTTTGAACTCCTCTTTAGCTTTATTTAATTGACCACAAATGTTGGCTTTTATGTTTTTAACGTTTTGGGGACGACTGTGTTCGAAATAAAGGACAAAATAATTCTTTTAGAAAATAATTCTGTTAGTCTGGTACGTTATTTTATCGTTGTAAAGGTCTTTATGTATATCTCACCTCTTCCACTAGTAATATGCATAACAAGAGGATAAACGATGCCAAAAGATAACAAATATAATATGTAAAACTTTAAGCTAAAACTTATACACAGATGGACTGGCACATTTTTCATTGGCCAAATTTTGATGTAGCTATTTACCTTGTATTCATGGACTATACCTTATACTGTGTGTAAACAAATATACATTGTGCTTAGGTGTATATTCAAGATAACACAGAAGAAGTCCAACCTTTGGCTTGTAATCTAACACTTCTTAATGTATAGGAAGATAATATTGAGCGTACATGTACAGTAGCCTAAGGGCTTGTAAAATATAATACATTTGGCAAGATTTCATGTAGATGCTTGTGGCTTAAACAGGAATTTATTTGAGCCATTGCTATCTTCAATGTTTTTTTCCTGTTCCCTGAGCAGCTCATGACAATTAACTTTTTTTCAAAATGTAAGAAAAGAAGAACCTGCTACTTTTTCTCAGGTGGTGCTTTGTATATATCTATTGACTTTTATTTACAATTATCAGCCATCTCATTAGAAAGACATCTTCCTATACCTTTTAGCCTGAGGACTACTTAGCTATCTCCATAAAACAGGGAAGTAAATGTCCAACCTAGAGCAAGGGAAGTCAAAAAGCAATAGAAGAGACCCATAAGAACTTCCTCTTGAGGGCCAGGTTTTGTAAACTGCTTGCATTATAGGTAGCAAATTCACAACAGAAAATTGCCCTGAACTCTGATAGGTACCAGGTCTTTTGAAAAAAAACACTGGACCTTAGCAGAATGCAATAGCAGGCATATTTCTAAATAGTGAGGATAGATCGGTTTTCAATTGAGTGTTGAAAATAATCAGTTAATTACTTTGGTTTTGGGTTTACCACGGTTTGAGATTGGCTGAGTGGTCTACATGTAACTGGTGAGTAATTGGAATGGTTTTTGCTTTTACGACACTGACTTGAAAACCGCTCTACTGGGTGGTTGTAAATTGAAAATAGAAGACCTTGTTTTTGCTGCTTGCCTCATGTCTTGTTTTATAGCAGTAAGATTTATTAAAGTAAAATATTTAAAGAACTGACTTAAAACTGCTGCGACCACTGTGCACTTTGAACGGCAACTACAGTTGAACTTCCGATTGCGACCACCTCTCTCAAGCAACCACCTCTCCTCAGCGACCAGTTTTCCAATACATGAAAAGTTTCCAAGTCAAATCACTATATTTGGAACCTCTTGTAAGTGACCATGACCACTTTTAAAGCTAAAAGTTTGAAATTTTCTTTGTTTTTAACCTCCTGTAGGTGACCATTTCACAGATGATAGAGCGTGAATTAGATAATAAGGTGTTATACAACATTATCGCATTCCTGGGTAGTACAAGAGATGCAAATTTCTCGATGGGAATTACCAGATTTTTTTCCTGAGAGTGACTTTTCACATGAATAAGACAGTTAAAACATGTTCGCATTGCAGCTGGATCTTTCCCAAAAAGTAAAGGACGTGGTTTGTGGGTTATAAAGTGAGTGCTCAGACCCTGCGATGCTCTATAGGGTTCTAGGGGCTCATTGCATAGAATATGACCCTTTGTGATTTTTTATGTTTTAATGTTTTTATCTTTTTTTTACATATATACATTTTATTTTGTTTTCAAATTAAAATTACGATTATAACATGTCTGCGGATAGCTGAGCTAATCTAGGCGGGTCATGTTTACGCTCACTGAGATACATAACCAGCTGTGTTTATGACACATTAGCAGCAGAGCTCTCAATTCGCTTTCACTCTCAAGAAATGATAAAATACAGTAATGGTAATTGTGTGGCTTATTGCCTAAACGTCAATTATGAAATCAAAGTACATTGGACATTGAGTGCCTGACGTGTAATAATTATGTTAAAACCTAACTGCCCATAGAACTGTACATGGAGGTTCCTCAAAGAAATTAACCTTTTGTGTGCATTATTTTTTATTAGGTACTCTGCAAAGATTTGTCGAGTGGATGACAAGGAGAAGAAGGTGCTGATTCATTTTGAGGGTTGGAATCATCGTTATGACGAGTGGATCTCATTTGATAGTGAACGGTTGAGACCACATGGACGGCAACACTTGTTCAGTGAGACCAAAGATGAAAAGGTTTGAGGATAATTTTCACGTGAATCATTTTTATTGATTAATTAGCTGAAACAGAAAAATTGATTGAGTATTAGCCGCATGAATAATTAATTCATGGCCGGACAGGAAAAGAGTGAATCAGGTAAAACTTCGTATTGTAGCTAAAATTATTTTTATGAAAACTCTTGTCACTTGTCTAGCTCCTGGTTTTAATTCTGACAAGAACAGATCTTATCTTTATCCTGTCCACCACCAAACCCATTGTTCTGGTCATTTAATGCTATAGATGCATGTGCTACGCAGTAAATAATTGATTACATAATTGGTATGACTGAAATACAGTCTTCTTAGCATGAAATTTCCTGGTGGTATCTTGTAGTTGGTTAACCAACATGCACCCAAAGTTTGTAGACCGTAATAAAATAAACTGCTATCCACTCTGTAGTTTACTGGATGAAAACAGACATCCAGGTCCCAGAACAATGACTTTGTGCCAGCTGTAAGTGAAATGGTAATGACTTACATGTACCAGTGAACAAGATGTGATAGCAGCTGATAGCACACTAACTTGTGCATGGTAGCAAAAGGCTTTTATTGAAGCAGTGCTCGATGTTGCAACCGCTGGGGTTGCCAATGCAACCACTTTTTTTTCACTAGCGTCTGAGTCACTTTTCACACTTTTCACTGAAATACTTTTGCTGGCAACTAGATCTGAAAACTTAGGGCCTAGCCAGTCCTAAGGGTTTTTTCCCGAAAGCTGAGCCCTGTGAAGGGGTTTCTTCCATTTTAAGCACATCATTTCAGTCTCTAGTTTCGTATGACTGCATTGTTTGATGTCTTTCCCTGTATTCCCTTTGAGGGTCAATACATGTATGTATCGGTAATGAGGATCTGTACATGTATGTAGAATTGCCAAAAGAGTAGCCACTACATACTGTGTGTAATTGTTATTGCATTTGGTTTTACTTGTTGTTCATGTGCATGTATTTTCCTAAGGCCAAGTTACATTGACTCACTGTACACATAGTTAATTTTCATTGAGCCAAATTCCTTGGAGAGACAAGAGACTGTTACTTGTGTTACAATGTATCTTCTTTTCAAAATGAGATGATTCAGAGATTTATTTTAAACTGGAATCCTCACGTTCTCAGATTAACTTGAAAACAAACCGAGCAGCTGTCTAATTTGCAGCCTCAACTTTTTAAATTAAAAGATGTTAATGTTGTGTTTTTCCTGTGCTTAATTCATCTTTAATGCATTTCTTCTTGAAACCCTTGCTTGATGAAATTAATGTAAACGTTGTTCAGAATCCCTGTCTTAAAATTGATTTGATCGTAATGGACAAGGCTCTTGAATGCAGATGTTTCATTGGACAGCACTCGGACAGGAAAATCATTTATTTGATGCAATCATCTGCAGATGTCAAAAGAAAGCAGTGGCCAATATTCCAATTATAATTTCTTTTTTATCTTGCAAGCTACTAAATTTCTTCCTTCTAATGTGTGATGCCATTTTAAAACAAAGTTCATCTTTTATTGTTAAAAAAATATTCCCCTTTTCTTGCTGTCCTTACTCTCTATTTCCAAAAAAAAAAACTTCAGTTCAAACCAAAATTATTTTCTTAAATAACTCTTTTAATAAAACTGTTGTTTAGAACACTATTCATAAATTATGCAGATGGCTTTGATGTTATATGTCTTCATGCATTATTAATAGTTTGTGTTCTACTTGCAAGTAGATGACCACTCCTGCTTTCTAAAATATTTTTTCCATTTCTTTGTGCTGCGGCTCTCTTCACTTGTCCCCTGTGATGATCAACTCTATCAGGAAGTTTGCGACTATCAGGTTAAGATGAGTTGTTTTTGCTGTTTTTATCTTGTAAATATATAACCACTACAACTGTACTTTATCTTGTACTGTAAATGATTTTAAAGTAAAATCTGTAATGTGCATGTAACCTGATTTTGCTTCCTTGTCATTAGATCTAACTTTAACAAGCTCGTCTTGTTATTTGAGTGAAAATAAAATTGTCAGGAAAAGACTTTCAAAGAGAGGTTCATCTACTAATTTGCAAAATTATGTATTTATTATTGCCATCTGTTTCTAATATTAACCAGACAAGAGTTTTCTAAGTTGGAGAGCTGTGTGCTGCCTGCCATTATCTGGCTCTAAACAAAATAAAATTTCTACATTACTTCCAATGCTGTCTTTGCTAAAGACAGTCAATGTGAATTCTAACAACGTACATGTACAGTTGCACATCTAATGGTATTCAAACTGGATTAAATATAGTTTAGAAATGAAGGCAGCTTAGTTAATATTCAAGAGCCATGAAGATCTTTGTTTCAAGATAGTCGACAAAATACAAACTGCATGTAAAGTAAAGATCTTGTTCTTGTACTTGTAAATGTATTTTATGTGCTTACTGAAACTTATGGTACTGAGGATAGTTTAGACAAGTACAGTCTGTAAATTGATTGAGAAAGATTGTAAAATAACTTTTGTTTTAGAACTTGGTAAAATTTTGTTTTGGAAAAACATTTTAGGATTTCGATCTCAGCTTGTTATTGTTGGAGGCCCTTGTTACAGTTTATGTTAACTAACATTTTGATAACAATATATCAAAAGATAAAAGTTGCATGACACTAACCTGCACAACTGCCACCATTTTTACATTCTCAGACTTTCTACATTTTTTTTAAAATGGGATTTACATGTCTTTTAGCACTACGGTTGTGTGGTACATGTACTTTTCTTTTGCTCAGGCTCCACTTTTTGATTTTTTTAATCCAGCATAATCCAGATTTAATATTCCTTTAATTTGTTAGTTAAACCATGATGCCTTTGCATTTGACTCATCTTTGCACTTTTGTAACCACCTGACTTCTTTCTTTGTGGACAGTTCGTAATCTGTTCCAGTCCTGTCTCATTCTTAGCCACTCCTTATAGTTTTTTGATTGTCCTCTTTGGTGTATTTTACTACCTATGTGGGCATACTTTGACTGAACCTAAACAGATTGAACTTGTGTTCAGCAGAAACAATGGACTACTTTGAAGATGTCTCGCAATATCAACAATGTTTCTCACCTTCATAGATCAATCAACCATGCTGAATTTAGTAACCATGTAAAGTTTTGTAAGAATCCCTTGCAAATGCATGGTTACCCCAAACTTTCCAATTTATTACAAAGAAATGAATGCCAGGGGCAACTGCTTGCATTTCCCTGTACAAATTGGTAAATTTGGGGTCCCATTTTTCTATGCATTTGCAACAGTTTCTATGAAAGTTCACATGATGCACATTTCAATTCAATTTGTTAAGAATATGTGTATGTAGGCACCAATGTCTTGTTGAAAAGGATTCAAATTGATACATTGTGTTTTCTCTGTATATACAGGATTGGAAGACAGGAGATCGAGTGTTAGCAAAGTGGCAGGATTGTAAATTCTACCCTGCAAAAATTACTAAATGCCTCAGTGATGGTAAGAAGCCCTTGAATACTTTATTTGAGAAGAGTTTAGTAGGGTGCCCTTCCAACAGTAGTTATACAAGAATATGGCTGAATCACTGATCTGCAGGTTTGGTTATAAACTGATAGACTGGGTACCTTTTCCTTTACCAAAATTTTATCAATTCTTGAGAGCCTCCTGATTTTTAAACCAGATGAGATGCAACCATAAATTATCAAATGCTAAGGGACATCAACAAAATTAGAATGCATTTGCCTTTTAAGAAATAGAAAACATGTACCATGTCTCTATCAAGTTTAAGTACAAATCTACTAGCCTTCTATCACAAATGATTGGTTACTGATTGGCTATGCTACTCCCTATATATTCTGATTTAGTATAAATCTACTAGCGATCTATCACAAATGCCGTTCTCTGATTGGCTACACTACTCACTATCTATTCTGTGATAGATAGTGAGTAGCGTAGGAGTGTGCCCTTGTTAACAAAATGACAGCCGCTTCTTGGCATTTTCAAAGTGTCTGTGAAGAGGATTTAGATGATGTTTTGATCAAGTAGTTTATTCGCTCTCAATCTTTAAGCATGATAGTCAACTTGGGCTGCACCCTCATCAATTGTCATGCGATAGAAATCTTGAGCTCATAATCTAATTGCTTAGTAGAGGGTGAGTAGCCTAGCAGTGTGTGGTTGTCATCAAAATGACGGCCTTTTGTGTTTTGGGGGTATCTGTGAAGAGGATTTAGAACTGTTTTTTGAACGACTAGTAGATTTATACTAAAACAATTAGATTATTCACTCTCAATTTCTATGTGTGAAAGTTGACTCGGGCTGTGCCCTCATCTACTAACACACAACAGAAATCTTGAGCTCATATTCTAATTGTTTGATAGAAACACGAGTGGAAGTTTGGGAGAATGAGAAATGCTGTGGGAACACAAGATGATAGGCTAGTGTTTCCACAGCTATTTCAAGCTCTGCCAAACTTTCACAAGTTTTTCTATAATTTGATAGAAATACTGAGAACATGTTTTCTTTTTCTCTTTGCTCACACCATCATTACATCACCAGCTCATGCTAGGTCTGTGTTTCTATCAAGTTATAGAAACACAATTTTTAACCAATCAGCGCATGTATTTTCTTTGGGATATTTTCAAATATTTAATGTTAAATACATGTAATTTCATTACATTCACATGAATTCAGTGCACCCTTTTCCTTCCATGAAACTAAAGATGGGTGCAGCACAGTTTGTTTTTTGAAACTGAACAGTGACAGTCTAATTTGCTCAAAATAGCCATTGCTAAATAAGAACAAGAAATAATTGACATCCTGGAAAATCTGAACAAAACAAAACATTAAAAGACCTGCTTATTTGATGTTAGATGTTGATTTTTGGAACCAGCCCTTCAACTAATTTTTCATGGTAAGGTTGCCATAGATTTTCATGAGAAAGAAAACTTCATGTGTATTGCAAGTGACAAACTGTATTATTATTATCTGAACTTTTAGTTTAACAAAAATTTTGATGTGCATTCCCTGTGGAAACAGGTACATAAACCTTGAACCTGCATCACCTGTTATGGCTTACAACGACACGGAACTTGAAATTAATAATTTTATTATGTATATAGACTTGTAAATCAGTTTCAAGCTTGTTGCAGTACATTGTACTTGGTTCATCCTAAATCCGGTTGTGAAGCATGTTTTTATGATAATCAACAAGCACATGACTTGTATGTTTTAATTTCTGTCTTATCATTTATTTAATTACCATGTGTATTGAAAAAGCTTTCAACTGAAATACTTAAATTGTGCAAATAGCAAGAATGTTTGCTTGTTAGTGATTATTTCATCGTGTGATTGCACAAGAATTGATCACAAGTGTTTTAATAACAGTTAGAGTTTAAACTCACTCTGGATGGCTTGAATCACAGGATTATGTTTCTACACACTAACTTTCTCAGTGATTATTTCATTGTGTGATTGCACAAGAATTTATCACATGTGTTTCAATAACAGTTATAGAGAAAACTCACTCTGGATGGCTTGAACTATAGGATTTTGTTTCTACCTTTCTCATAATTTAGGATATGTGTAGCTTTGGTTGTTAACTACAGAGTTCTGTTCCTCACATTTAAGGTGCATACGAAGTTCATTTTTATGATGGATTCAAGAAGGTTGTTCACAGAGTGAATATCAAACCAGATAATCGAGTGAGTACATGCGCACTGTACATGAGAATCTAAATCATTGCTACAAGGAACAAATGCTGCAATTATTGCAGTATTAAAAATGCTACAGCTGCGATTTTTTTTCCTGAAGATGTAGGTTGACAATGATTCAAATATCTCCTTCTCTGTCCATAATACAACCAGTCAGTTACTCAGGGCAGGGGAAAAAAAAAAAAAAAACAGGTTTGATTGCTCTCGGGCGAGTGAAAATGGAAGTTTGGTGGTACAATGGGCAAGTGAAATTAGCCCCTGTAGTCTTGTTAGTTGAGAAGGCATAAACATTGCACACCTATTGGGTTAGTGATATTTTACTGGAGGCAACTGTAAACTGAAATGTACTGCCCACTGGGCAACTGGGCAACTGGATTTCAGAACTTTTTTCCTGCCCTGGTTACTGCCTGTTTGCACTTGACTTTTCTAGATTCTCCAACAACAGAATAACTGATTTAGATCTCTACATGTTGCTTGTACAGTATTGCTCAAGCTACCACCTCCTGCCTTCACCTCATGTCGCTTTTCATGTGCATTTTACACAACTTATGCCCAGGTCAAACATCAAACTTCACCTGAGATGAACTTAATTGGAATTTGAGGCGATCCAAACGGGTAAAGCTTGACTGTTGGTTCAAACGTTGACGTTAATTCCAATTTAGATCAACTGGAACATGAACATTCTATCTGTCTGTTTGAGACTTCAGTTGGGTGAACTCAGTCGAGTCAAAGGTCAAACTTATCATGAACTTAATTCCCTCAGTTTAGTTCGCCTCATGTGAAGTTTGACTTTTGACCTGGGTCTTACATGAAAAATGAACTCCTCTCTACAGAAGTTAACTATGATGCCTGTTGACAAGCTTGAACATGAGAAAGAGGTACAAGAAAGAAAAGAAAGGCGTCAGCAAATGGCATCAGCGAGAGCTGAGAGGGCTCGCAAAAGAAGTGCTGAGATTAGTCCTACTCCAGTCATACCCGTGAAAAGAAAAGATAATAGAGGAAAGAAGGGGAAAATGCAAGAGTAAGACGTCATTTGCTATCAAAGTAATTTATCGATAGTTGTTGCAAAGTTTCAGTGCCAATCTCAGACATGAGTCTTGTATGATAAAGATTTGGCTCCTAATCCCTAATCTTGATTAATAAAAAGAACCATTAATAAAAATTAGGAAAAAAAAAAGAATTAATATTTCAGACTTCCAGGTATAGGTAACCCACAACGATTTACCATCCCATCGAAGGGGAGTTCCAATACATACATGCTCAACTCCAAATGCACTTTGTTATTTTTACAGCCAAGTCTTCATCAGCCACATGTATACAACCTGTTCAACCAATTGTTCAATTTTATACCCTCGTGTAATTTCCCTTTGTTCGCAGAAGGGATGATTTTGGAACTGCAAGCGAGTCAAGTGTGTCCAGCCCAGCTGAAATGCCAGAAGTTGATGAGCAAATGGTAGATTCCCAAAAATTGTGAGTGTTGAGGATATTACATAAGGTCATGTTAAACAACTTGCAGAATAACTTGGATTGATTTGGTCAGACAATGCTACAGTCAGAGTAAACTGATATGATGGTTTGTGCTCCACTTTTGTTTCTTGTCTATTGTTTACTCAGCACAGGCTTTTAGCAACAGGCTTTCGTATTGTATGGAGTAAATCGTATAAAAAAAAAAAATCTGATGGGCATCCAGGCATCCTGTGGGCGACCACTTTTTAAAGAAAATTGTTTTCTTTTTGATATGTTGCCTTATAAATTGTTCATTTGAGCAGGCCCTATAGCACATTTTGGACGCCCACTTTTCGAATCCTGGCTAAGAGCCTGCTAAGGCACAGAAATTTCAAAATGGAAATTACATATATTGAACTCGAGAGGACATGTATCCAATTATTTAACATCATTACTATATTATTACTCTATTAATACTATATTATTTTCTTGGCCTAAGCATACACAACCTACATGCACAATAGAAACAATATCTCCTAGTGCTAAATTGAGGAATTATGTTGGACGTCGAGCCATCGAAAGAAAGAAAACAAGAAAATTAAAATATGCTATTGTGTCGGTCTTTGTCTAGCTGTCCAACATAATTTTTAACCCAGGCTTTCATTTGTGAACTGCTCAGTTGTGCATTTGTTTTGTGCCCTTGCATTTCAGCAGAGGACTTAGTTTAGTAGTCTTCTTGAGGAATGGTTTGTATGTTTAAGTTATCTTATGATCATATAGCTGGTTGCTGATATTCTTGTTCTTTGGTTTGTTTTTATTTGAGGGATAGGAAACAAAAAGAAGCTGATGTAGAAGCATTTAACAAAAGTGATGAAGGGCTGTCAGATGGTGAAGGAAATACTGAACAACAACTGACTGAGAAAGATAATTCACCAGAAAGTACATTTACACAAATATTAGATCCAAAAACACCAGTTGAGAAAAAAATGGAACAGAAGATGCCTGAAGAGAAAATAACTGAACGTGAAACATCAGTGGAGGTAACTTCAGAAAAGAAAATCTCCTTGGAGAAAGTATTTGCACAGAAAATGCCTGAAGGACAAAGAACAGGAGGGAAACTATCTGGGGAGGAAAAAACAAAGCTTAAACCACTTGTGGAAATCAAAAGTGACAATAGGGAGAAGCAAGAAGCCAAAAATGATGATAGTGCATTTCTCAAGGAGGAGAAAAAACCTTTTGCTCTTTTACCTGCATCATCAGCTTTGAAACAACAGCCACAGGAGGAACAAAGCATGAAGACATCTGTCACAGAAGAACTGACATCAAATTCATCATCCAGTAGTAATTCTCAAAAAAGTGATAGGGTAAGAGTGAAACTTAAAGATCCAAGCAGCTTTGCTGAAAGGGATGTGTTAGATTTCAAAGCCGAAAGCATAAAGATGGAACAGTTGAAAGATGCACCCAAAAATGGGAATGAAAGTACCATTGATTGTGCCTCTATAGTCGATGATGAAGTTGTACAAATAAAACTTGAGCCACCGAGTAGTTTTCTGCTGAATGAAGAAAATGAAAATAGTAACGATGGAAGTGTTTGTGACTCTATTAGCTCAGAGGTACAAGAACAAACTAATTCTTCAGCTCTACCAACTGTTGCTCCAAATACAGAGGCAAATACTTCATTAGTGGCACCTAAGTCATCTGATCCTTCACTCAAAATAAGAACTTCTAAAGGTCCCAAGATTAAGAGGACACTGTCTAGGGCTGAGCGATTGTCAAGAACTCGGAAAGCCAAGAGTGGCTTATCACTGAAAATGGGCTTATCTTTAAAAGTTGGCACTTCAGCTAAACAACAAGGGACCCCTGGGGTTAATTTGCCTTCAAAAGCAGATACCCCAGGAAATAGTTTACCATCAAAAGGGCCTTCTCCAGCAAAAGCTAGTATTAAGAGTGAGAAAACTGTGCAACGAAGAAGGAGCTTTAAGGGGGGTAGGCCATCATCAATCAGTCCCAGAGGATATGGTTATTCTATGGCATTCATGGACATTGAGAAACCGTCGCATTCTGGCACGAAACCAGAGGAAGACTCTGAAGTAACAGAAAGTGGAACAGGTTTACTGAAAACTTCTACACAAAGCACAAGTTACACCACCACCAGTCCAACTAGCCCTACAGTTGCAGGCACACCTGCTGAAAATCAGACTGCTCCTAAAAAACAGACATACCAAGCAAAGAAGTTTCGGCTCGATCAGATCACTGGAAAACTTTCAGCTCAGCGTCAGAGTGAAGCTAAAGCTGCAGCACACTCGCCATCTGCTTTTCAACTAACAAAGCATCACTCTTCTCCACCCCCTCCCCCAACACTTAGCCCGTCACCACCTGCTAATCCACCCTACCCAAGAGAGCCATACCCCCCACCTGGTCCCCCACCCTTACTGTACTCACCTATGCCAGGGTCATGCTGTCCTACGCCGCACCATCAGCACATGTACGGACCACACCCTGGTCATGGAATGCACCTTCCAGCAGGTCATATGCATCCACACCCAGATTACCCCCCTCCGTCATCAGGCTACATGCTGTATGCTCATGGGATGCATTACCCTCCCCCTGGTCCTTGCATTGGGCAGTGTAAGTGCCATCATTATGATTAAAACTTTCAATACATCAATATTCTAACTTGACTCACAGGCTTTCAGTACAAAATTTCACAGTTCTGTTGTTGTTTCATTGTAGGTTCTTGTTCAGCTGGTGTGAGGCAGCCTGTATTCCATGCCCTTCCTCCTGGGGCTCCCCCTCCTCCTCCTCCCACTCATGAGAGTGCACTGGCACAACTGATGCAGTGTGAGCAGAGGATCCTTCGTGGTGGGCCTGGAATGCCCCATTACAGAGAAGCAGCCCCTCCAGGGCCATGGGTGGGTCACAGACATGGGCCCCCACCATCCCAGTCCTTCATTCCAGTGAGCCATCATCACGAGGACCTTTGGCATGCTCATGAAGGTTGGTGCTGACCATATTTTCCTTATTGTTACTACTGGTAGTAGGGCTACCAATAAGGGCTGTAACCCATAACACCTGGTATGGCTGAGTATGTTTGATAGACCCTTGATGTTATGGGTGAACTGGCCTGTACATGTAGTTGATACAGTTCACCCATGAAGTAACAAGTTTGATACAGGTGTGAGGATCAATGCTGCAGGTGAATTAAAACTTAATGACAGTCCTGAGTAGTAATCAGGAATTAGTAAATGATGCATTTCCATATCCGGTACAGCCTTCACGCTTGACTCCCTGTCCGTCCTTAAAATCAAGCTTATTCCTGCTTGTGCAAAGGATCCCATGTCAAGTTTAGGTTGCATTCTTCTGCCGTCGAACGCAATTATTAGTTTTACTCACACTCATTTCAGTTTACTGATACAGCTACTTACACTTTTTACATCACATATACAATTACTCACACTACTTATAATACAATGCGATTACTTACACTATGCACAAAGCAGCGCTTTTCTCCTTGTTACAAGCACACTAAGCTTATTTACAAGTCATAAATAATGAGGGCCTTTTTGGAACTAAAGTCCCGGAAAAGCCAGGGAATTTTGAAAATGGATGTCTGTGGCAATCATGTTATTGGCTTCCCTTGGCTTTCTTGCCTTACATTGCCTTATGCCTGGGATATTTGCCTTACATTGATAAATACATTTATAAATGGCAGAAAAGGAAAATAAACAAAAATAAACAAACACTCTGTCATTAGGCTAAAATTCAACTTATGTTTTTCTTCTCAGAACGTGCACTCCAAGCTCCTCCTGCTTCTCAAGTGCCGCCTCCTCCTCCAGCCAGCATCAGCCCAACTTCAGACAGCCCTAAACATCCAAACAGACGCTCTCGTAAGAGTGAAAGACCACTCCCAACCAAAGCATTGCCTGCATCATCAGTTACAGGTACGGAAGCGTCTTCGACACCATCAACTTCAAAGGCAGATTCCGAACATGTTTCCAACGTTGATAAAGGCATTACGCCAAGAACTGAAGAGGATTGTGTGGATGTGACATCCAGTTCTGCTGTTTCTGATGCAACTGCAAAAGATGTCGTCAAAGATAAGACAGAAAAAGATGAAGAGTCTCTCCCAAACCAATTGTCATCTGCTTCAGATCAGAAAGCGGCACTTGCAGCGTTGTCTGCTAGTGTTATTGGAGCTGGAGCTTCAAGTACAGCTGCGTACGTAGGAGCAGCATCTAGGGCTCCACCTGGAGAGGGTACAGAAGGTCTTCCAGCGCTTCTTCCTGGCAGGGTTAGTCTTCTGTCTGGTTCTTATGTGAAGGGTGCTTAACTGGGAAATTTTAGCCTAAACGGTTCTTCTATGTTAGTTTTTTATACGTGGGTTTTACTGTATTTAACAGGCTTGAACGTTCGTACATGCACATGACAGTAAAGTGAATGTAAATCTTATAGTGGGCATGCACTTAGCTATACAAGCACTAAGCGTAGCTAGTTTACAGGCATGCCACTGAAACAAAGGAAACCAATACTTCAAGTAAACTTAACATAGTTAAAAATCCCAACTGGCAGGAGGCAGACCAGTTGACTATTTACAAAGCGTGACCGAAGATTTGAACTCAGGACCTACCGAGAAATAAATCTCGCTAGTGGTAGGGTGGATGCCTTGAACCCGGGACCTCCGGATTACAACACCAGCGCCCTAAACCACACGGCCACGCTGCTTCCATAACTGGTAATGATAGTATCAATAGATTGTGTGGATTGCTCAGTATTTTAACAATGGAGAAAGGAAGAATGCTTGTTGTGCCAATAAACGTGATACCCTGTGCTGTTGCTAACAACGATCATATAATGTTATTTTTTCTTTCAGATACGCAAGGGCAAAGACCTAGGTATGAATAGTGTTGTTTATACCACTTAAACTTTGACCTGTCAGGTTAACTTTGTTCGATGACAATTTCCCGACTGCTGTTAGTAGATAGTCTGAGATAATTTATTGTAGCAGATTCATCAGTCGTAAGAAACATTCCTTACAGCTGCAGTTTGGTTGGATTTCCAGTGGTTGTGACTAAATTCCTGGTTGGCCCAGCAGGGTTTCATTAAGGGCCCGGTGGGCACCGGGCAAATTGACGGCTGTGAGGACGAGTTTGCAGGGCTGGTTTGACCATCTAGCGGAAAGTTTCTTTCATAAAGAAGTTCAGTTTGAATAATTTTGGCTGCCTGTGAAAACCAATTGTCCCCCTGCTGAAAACGTTAATGAAACACCTGGGTAGGTGTTTTGACCGAGTGTTTAGCACATCCGGATTATTGTGTTCTTGGGCAAGTTATTTTACTCTGACAGTGCGTCGCTCCACCCAGGTTTATTAAAAGAGTAGTGTGATAGAGTGTGCTATTCATGGTTAATTTTCTCCATTTTGTTTTAGCTCCCAAAGAACTGATTATCGAGATTGATCATAACAAGTACAAGTGCCAGATCCCTGGCTGTGACAAGTCGTTCCGTAAAGAGAGTGGACTGGAATACCACATGAAATACTATCATGATCAAAAGGACAAAACTGGAATGAAAAGAAAGAAATCTGGTATGATCTGCACGACTTTCTGGTTGAAACTTGGCAGCTGCAAAGATCGGTTTAGTAGGATTCAAACGCAGAACCTTTGGGCGCTTTCCATTCAACCAAAAATTCCAAACATTTCGAAACGGGCACAAATGGTACTACTAGGAAAGTTTCCAGAAAATCCGGAAATTCAACAATTTCCGGAAAGCGAACCATTCAACCGAAAATTCCGTAAATTGTGGGAAGAAAGTCAAATGGAACGGAAATTCCCGACAAGAAATTTCCGAAAATTTCGGTATACCTCGCAAGGTTGTCCTCTTTTCTGGAAATTCCGGAAAATGCTGTTCGATTTGTAACTGGGAATATCCGGAAATTCAAACCGGAATTTTTCATGAAATGGGAAGTGCACTTTGTGATGCTAGGGCAAATACTGTAAAACTGATCAGTTTCCAGGCTTTCTTTGCTTAAATTGTTCACATGACTACAGGTGAGAATCTCTTACTTGTAATTTTCTATCTGCAGTTCGCATAATTCAATTATTCTTTGAAATGTAAGACAGGAGATGAGTCAGTCATAGAAGAAATGACAAGTCAAGTCCGATTCAAGTCATTGCAGAAATATCTCAGTCTGGTTTGGAATCGAAGTGATTTGAGAATTCTTTGCCTGCTATAGCAACGTTATATTTAGACTTATTTACCTTTTATTTTTCTATATTGTGAAGAGCGTTTGAGTTTTATAGTGTTATTTCATTGGTCAACTTAGTCAGTTGGTCGGCCAGTCAGCCAGTCAGTCAGGCAAATAGTAAATCACATTTATTATAAGTCAGAAAATTCAACCTTAAAGGAGCTACATCCCGGTTTGTGCATCTTGAAAAGTTAAGCCTAAATTTTTCTAGTTCGTTGAATCCGTTAAATCGTCCCTATCCCTTAACCATCCTTGTTCCTTTATGGTATATTATTATCTCTTTGGTATTTTTCTACCTTATTAAACTACTATTTTCAGGTTACCTACAATTTAAAGGCAATTTTGTACGTGGCCAAAATAACTCAAAATATCGTGGCTGAGCTCCTTTAACGACTTGATCAAATATGAAATAAATCAGTCACCAAGCAAGTAATCTTCCAGCTGGTTTTATTCATCAATCTAAAGCCTTGACAAGATTTTCTTTGTGTTCATCAGTCTCTGTCAGGTCTGACTCTACTCCAGACACCTCTCCAGAGTTTGGCAGCCGTCACCGTATACCCAAGCGGCGCATACACAGGTCCTCAGCCCCAGCACAGCTCACCACGAGCAGCACTCAGCTAAGCAGCCCATCTAGTGTCGCTGCCCCAGCGAGCATTAAATCTGAACCGGCGGCAACACTGGAGCCAGAGCTGCCCGACATGTTTATGTCAGGTAGTATGGATTCAGAACCCTCTATCAATCAGGACACTGATTTGGAGATTGAAGGTGGTGGCGCAGACAGTGAGAGTATTGACCCGGGTATGGTGGAGTGCATGGAAGTGGAAGAAGAAGAGGACGTGAACGGTGATGTAATAAGGTGTCTGTGTAACGAGTCTGAAGAAGGTGGATTCATGATACAGGTAATGCTCTATCAGTCCTGCAAATAACTTAGCCTGCGTTGCAGGCGTAAACGGGGAAGGGGCAGGGAGGTAAAAAATACGAGGGAGAAAACGCCCCCTCCTTCTATCCCCACTCTCACTCTCCCTTCCCCTGTACCCAGTTTTGTGCCTGCTATGCAAGCTACAAATAAATAGCCTTTTGCTGAAGCTATTTCATTTCTGATAGTGTAAGCGGCGTGTCACTGTGAAAGCTTAGAGTGCGAGACAAACTAAAAAGAAATCGAGATTGCTGCCTCTTACACTGTCAGATTGATAATTTGTTGGAAATCTACTGTCAACATCCGAGGTTTCCAGTAGTCTATTTGCACAAACGTTGTCAGGTGGCCTTGGTCGGGTTAGTAGGATTGTAAGGCAAGTTTTTAGAACTTGGCATGATCAACTGCTGTTTCTGGCTTTGATACTTCCTTGCTCGTAAGTTTTCCAATGGCCCATATTCGTATTCTCGGTATTGGACTGCAACTAGCTTGCAATGGAGGTTAACGCGGGGGAATATCATTAATTAACGCCCAAGTCGCTAGTGGAGGGAAGGTACCTACGAAGCCCGGGGGCTGCAACCGCAGTCACATCCCCAAGGCGCTAGAACACCCGACTGGCCTGCCCAACCCGTAACCAAGCCACGAGCCCCGCGTGCTAAGCCCCCTACAGGCACCCGTCACACTCAAGTCAGATGGCATTGGTGGAAAAAAAAATACTGAAAAGACGGGGGGGGGGGGGGGGGGGGGGGGGGGAAGGCAAGAAACCCCCAAAAAAAAATTAAAACCCAACCCCACCCAAAAACAGAGAAACACAACCTCCCCGACCACGGCGCGCCACACAAACCAAAAAAACAA
>Ga0126339_10000541_pt1 | contig 21426 bp, 15 predicted proteins | sample OrbTmetagenome_2_FD_92532 | JGI IMG/M metagenome (GOLD analysis project Ga0126339, IMG submission 92532) | Coral microbial communities from Petempiche,Puerto Morelos, Mexico - Orbicella T R C metagenome | ecosystem: Host-associated > Invertebrates > Cnidaria > Coral | place: Petempiche,Puerto...
CTATTTATTTTGGTAAACAATAGTTGATGGTTTGTAATGGTGTTGGTGACAGGTTATGGCAAAAAGAGATGAGTTGTTACTTCACCAAGAAGTGAAGCTAAGAAACAAGCTGGTCGAATACCTGACTGACTGGGTTCTTCCATCTGCCGAACACCATCAGGCTGAGGGGATCCCTGCGGAGCTCTCTGTCTTGTCCAAGTGAGTAGCTCTTTTAAAATCTCAATTTGGAATTGCCAGCCTTTTAAGGCTTGTTTATTAATTCTACCATGATAGTTTTTGTATACTTAAGGCATACGTCTAACAAAATACGTAGACAACCCCTTGCAACAAGAATATGTGTTCTTTGTAGAGAAATATGCCAACTTATGAAAGCTTAAAAAATGTAGTGCTTGTGTGTGTCTGAGACCATAACCCAGTGTCCATTTCACCACAATTAGACAATGGAAGAGGAGGTCTGATTGTGCGGTAAAATCCCGCCTTACGGCCACCCCCTTACTATGGGCAGTCATTTTTGTCCAGGCAGAACGACCTTTCGCTTTTTTATAAGAAAACCCCATTAATCCGTCAATTATGATATACATGTATCTGTCAAGAGGTCACTGAAAATAGACCAGTCACGAAAGTTGACCCTACCCTGTTAATACGGCCATGAGTATTTGGACGTATTAACGGTAATGCGGCCAAATATTCATGGCCCGTTGGCGATTGTATTAACGGGGTTGCACTGTACTTCAAAATTAAAACCCACTTCTGTTCTTCAGTAACATTTGATGAGAAATAATCAATTGATCCACAAACCCTTTTTTGGTTTCTTAGAGACCTCGATGCCACTGTCATGCGTGCAATAGCTTCACTACTGTCAGGTTTACCCCTGCAACCTGAAGGAATGGAGACAGACATTGTGGAGGCCAAGTCACAACTCTTTCTCAAGTGAGCCTCGACAATTTGTTAAGTGTAACACGAGTTAGGGGAAAATATTTTGCAAAATACTTGGACCTCAAGAGGCTTTTCACCTTTTATTTTGTTCATGCATGTGTGTGTGTGACTTCATTTGGTCACTTGTACATGCTTGCTTTCGGTTTCTGTAACAGCTAGCTTTTCTCGTGGGGCAGGGCCATTAACTGCGCCCAAACCCCAACCTGGAGGAACAGGAGATCACTTTTTGTCTGGTCTCTACCCTTCGACGCATCAGCATGGGTGACCCTATCAGGAGTGCAACACTCCAGCCGACATAGCTGTAGGGGTCATAGAGACAAACAAACTGCCCCACTATGATAAGGTGGTGACCCTATTCGGAGCAGCCTTATGGCAGCCTACTGGCGCAATAAGAGGAGATACTACGATGATGCACACATGCTCAAAAGATAATAATATGCTGGAAAGGAAAGTGTTTGTTTCTTTTATGAAAAACATAATGTAGAAAAATTCCATGAATCATGAGAATGCTTATGTGGCAACAAATGCACCTTTTTTCCCGGTAGTTTTGGTTAAGACTACTCGTCCAATACATGGTGGAAGTGTTTTTCAACGACGGATATTTTCTTTAACATACTGCTTAGTCCTTGCTTAGAAACCCTGTAAGTGAGAATATGTTTTATTGTACACTCAAATTTAGGTACTTCACTCTATTCATGAACTTGATGAACAGAGAGAAGGGTACAATAACAGCTGAACAGCGGGAGGACAAAGGTGACGTAAATCACAGCGCATCTCAAACACTGCATCAAAACACCGTCCAGGCCATGTCCAATCTGCTGAATGCTAATATTGATACTGGGCTCATGTATGCAATAGGTAAGGAAAGAGAGACCTAGCACACAGCTGTATTTAAAGGCACCTTGTCATCTATTTCTACAGTGATTATAAGAATTGAAAAAAAGCAGATCTGTATTAGAAAATTTTTTTTGGACGATTTACATTTCGGACAAAGAAAGTGTCCGAAACTAAAACCATCCGAAATTTTTAAGTGTCCGGAATTTGAAGCGTCCGAAATATTTAGAGTACAGTATGAAACTTTTAAAGTACGTAGTTTCTTGGGCGATGCCATCACATGCACTCCAAGAAAATATTCATCATGAGAGATCTAGAACTTGGATTGGGCTTTGCTCGTTCTATTTATCACTGGAAAGGAAAATGTGTCTTTTATGGAAAATAAAATGCAGGAAAATGCCATTCTATCGTTTTCTCAGATGTTGCTTCAGTTTAATTCGTGTTTTGTAGGCGTAAATTTACTTGAGCTGTGTTTTAGAAAAGTGTCTGAAATTTTTTGTCCGAAATAGGATTAAAGTGTCTGAAAATTGAACATGTATCTGAAATTAAAACGTCCAAAATTTTATGCAAGGACACCTGTAGTGTAATGAGTGTTAGACAGAGATTTTTCGGCTATTCGAAGCTCAATTTCATGATGCTCAAAATGTACACACTTATATCATAGGAACATAACGGTAATAATTTGACTACATGTAGAGCAGAGATTGACAAGTGCCAGGAGCCCATTTGTACGTTATGGTAGGTAATGTTTGTGGGGATGGAAATGGCAATACAATATGGACAACGGGCAGTTATTGGATTACACTTGTTGAGGGAGGTTCCTCATCTATTTTCATTGCCATCTTATGGTAAATGTTTAAGGTTGGTTTATTCCTTTACCTTTGTAGGCCTTGGTTACCATGACGATTTGCAGACAAGAACTGTGTTTATGGAGGTGCTTACAAGGATTCTTCAACAGGTTTGTGATAACAGCTTTATTTTGCTAATACTCTGGTTGATGATATTTATTTTACTGTACATTTATCCTCTGTTTATATATGGAGCCATTTTTTACGATCTTGTAACAAGATCACGCCTAGGGAATGGGCTTGATTTTAAAATCCTTATAAACTAAGAAGGACGGTTAGATAATTACTCATGATGTAAAGCAGACCTCTATTGAACTACTGACAGGCATCCAAAATCTGGCGATATTAAAGAAGATATTAAAGGAGTCATTAATTAAGGAAAACCGAGTATAGTTTTGTTCAGGACAAGACCAAAACAAATGACCCAATAGTTTGACTTAACAAACATGTTGCCTCAGTATTTTATTGTTTAGAGCAAGCAGTTTGTCATCACCAGGTTTTCCTGTTAGGCCCTCTATTTTATCGATAAGTAGTTACTGTATTACTTATGGCTGACTTGTGCAAATGTTCATTTTTAGGGCACTGAATTCGACAATTTGGCAGACACGGTGTTGATGGACAGATTTGATCGACTGGTGGATTTGCTGACTCTAACAGGAGAAAAGGGCAAGCTCCCTATTGTCATGGCCTTGGCTAGTGTGGTACCAGCACAACAGATGGTAAGCTATATTTTGCAAAAATCATTGTAGAATGGCAATGTCCAAGGTTTTCTCTTCGAGGCATTCAGTTAGTTGGGACGCAGCGCGAAAAATGGCGCACGAAAAAATAGAGGAGAAACGCGGCGCATCAAGCCTATCCCATCCAGGGGGGAGTAGAAATACTCCTAGTCACTTCACGCTACAGAAACCAGAGAGATACACCAGCCTGATGGGCCACTTGTCTCGTATGCAGACTTCACCTTTATTTTTTTGTATTTCAGGATGAACTGGCTCATGTTCTGGTCACGCTGTTTGATGACAGGCAGATTCTACCGCAATTGCTGAATAACCTGTTCGCTATGGAGGTTTGTTCATTTACAAAGCACTTGAGTACTGTACAGTCTGGTTAGAAATCAAACGAGCGATTATTGCTATTTGCAAATGCAGGGGGAACAGAAGACTGCATAGGAAGGGACCTCAGACCTCACAAGCAATGGCATTGGAAATCCGCCGTATCTAAAGTTATTCAGTTCAAGCTGTAATGTTAATTAAACAGTTTTAATAGCAGGGTTTTGCTAAGCTGTCCTCCTTTAGTGGAGAGTTTCCCTGAGGTGCAAACCATCCACCAGTTCGTCCTGACTAGCGTACTCCCCACTCGTGTCAGGCTGAGGAAATCTAAAAAAGCCCAGTCAAAACAGGGTTAATGAAATAAATTCACCGTTGTGACGGCTGTTGTAATTGCATACACTGTAATCACATACATTGTAATCACATACACCGTAATGACATACACTGTAATGACATACACTGTAATCACATACACTGTAAGTTGTCCAAGGAGAATAGTCCTGAAACGCGTGGTAAACGTTAAGACGGATTAAGACACATTAACCTTTACTTGACCAGGTGTACAGCACAGAGGGGATGCAGACACTTTTCAGAGGAAACAGCCTCTCAAGTAAAACCATGGCGTACTGTTTTAAGGCATTTGGTGGTAATTACCTTCACACACTGTTAGCACCACTCATAGCTCCGATGTACAAAGAACGGATCTCATTTGAAGTCGATCCCACGAGGTTTGTTTACAAGATAGTACTGTACATGTAGTCTTATTGCTAGTTGTGTTATTGCATTTTGTTTACTTGTTTTGTTTCTTCAATACCAGGCTTGAAAAAGGCCAAAATGTGGAAGAGAACAGGAATAATCTGATTAAAGCGGCACAGAAATTCATCAATGAGATTGTCATTTCTGCTGAGAGGTAAATTGTATTTTATGTTTTGTCCAACGATTGGACTGTCCCTCGTTCGCTTGGTCCGTGGAGCGAGACCGTAAATAAACCGCGAGGAAAAAAATGACGGCGTGAAATCGTGGGGGCGAGACGAGATGCGAGACGAAACGGGACGAGACGCGTGGTTCTCGCCCGCAGGAATTCGCGGGGCCATTTTTTTTCTCGCGGTTTTCTTTCGCGTCACGCACGACGGACTAATCGAAAGTGGGAATACTCGTAGTCGATTGGACAAGCTGTGTATGACTTTTAATGGCCTGCAGGCACCCTCTCCTTTTTCTTTACAAGACCCTGTTCGTCACCTGAACGCTTTTTTGATCGTTCTCACTGACTGAGAGCCTGAAACAGGCTAGACTTTTAACAGAAGTGACGTCCGGTCAAGTGAATCTTTCTTTCAGCTTGACTGGACGCCGAAGTTCTTTCTTCTCTTGTATATACTTTGAGAGCGAAGAAAAGATTAAATATTAATGGCGCAGAAACAAGTTTCTCATCCTAATCCTTTCATTCTTTTAGCTTCCCCATTCAACTGCGAAGTCTGTGCAACTGTCTACGGGAGGTAAGTGCGCCTTTTAAGAATTTAAAGCTGTACACAGCTTACTACTCTGTTGAACAATTCTTGAGACGGCCATAATATGATTGGGATTTGCACCGTGTTTTTTTGTTGGATTGCAGTTCTATGTTTCTTTATTTATAGCTGACTTTCTCTTAGCGATGTCGTTGATTAATGTTACCCGTGATGGTGAAGCTTGCATATCCGGTTAGCTATGCTGAAAGGGACTACAATCGCGGACAAAACTGTTGAGACAACTGAGTCAAAAGTACACTTATAGGACATTCGCCCTCTTATTACCTACTTTTCCTCGCCCTTTCCCTCTTTCAATGTTGCTTTGTGCGTGAATGGTTCGTCGCAAAAGATATTTTCCAAAAAACATAGGACAACATTGAGAAGGGAGGGTGAGAGGGGGCATTTCTGGGCTGGGGGTGTCGTTTTCGCATCGCAGTTTGAGGAGAACGGCTTTAATATGTCTTTGTCTCAACAGATTTTGTCCGAGATTGTACGTAGGTTGGTCTTTGGTAGGGCTAACCATCCTTGTTTTAGTAGTCGAACGGTAGCGGTTTGACAAAGATCTGTCCTTGGTCCTCTCAGTTGGTTGGGTGGGCAATGGGCTAATCGCATGAAGTAAATTGATAAAACCTACAAGGCATTATAGGCAAGCGCAGTCGCCTCATGGTTAGTGCGCTTGACTCCGGACTAGCATCACATCCAGGGGGGAGTAGAAATATAGTTGCTTCATGCTACAGAAACCGAGGATAAGCGCCGACCTGATGGACCACTGGGCTCGAGACTTAACCATAAGGCCTTATGTGCCACTAGGCAGTTAACAGAGTCGCCACGTGATCTAAATGATACATGATTTTGTTGTTCATAGACTGTTCATCAGAGATTTCCTAAGCATAGCTTAGAAGCAGTGGGCAGTGCGTTCTTTCTGAGGTTCATCAACCCAGCAATAAGTATGTTTAACTTTGTGCGCTAATCTACTTAAGGCCTCCAACACAATGTCTTTGATTGTCAGCAAATAATATCTAAGTGTCTATAACTATAATGTCTTATAATTTCTTAGTCAAATTAAATGACAAGTAGTTCAGACTTGTTGAAAAAGACGGAAATTTAATCATCGTTTTTCTTTTGTCCAGAAGAATACTTCATGATAAGACATTTCATTTACAAGATGACACAAATGTTACTTTCCCCAGTCTATAGTAAATAGATATTAACGGAGAACATGTAGAACTATCAAACAGTTTGATATTATTACCGTACTTGAAACTTAATCTACAGTACAAACGGCCAAATGTCTGAGGAGTAAAACTACTGATAAAATGTGCTTGTTGACACGAGAAAAAGCTGTTCAACCTGAGTAGCTCAATTTCAATTACAATTGACCATAGTTTCCATCTTGGAGTACAAAAATCGCTTGTTAAGAACCTCTGAATGAAGTTCTAGCCGGAAAAATATTGTTACATATTATGCGTTGAGACTTGCCTAACATTAAGGAAACGTTTTTTCTTAAGCGTCACCACATGCAACTGGAATTATTGACCAGGTTCCTTCAGAAGAGCTGGGAAGAGGACTTATGTTATTGTCAAAGGTGGGTGCTTAGTAGCAAGCTGTCATTCTTTGGTTTGTCATAGTGGCACTGTTTTTAAGCGGTTTGACGCAATGGGGAGCAGGGATGGCGTAGTGATGAAAACACTCGCCTCCAGTGTCATATGTGGGTTGAGTTTCTTGTTGGTTCTCGTCTTGTTCCGAGGGATTTCCCTCGGGTACTCCGTTCCCCCCTCTCTCCTCGAAACTAGCATTTACAAATTCCAAGTCGACCTGGTAGGAGAGGGTGGCAGAATTGTTACCTCAGTTTTTTCCTTTTTGTGAGGTTAGACGTGCTGCAAGACTTGGCCAATTTGTAAAGAGATAATTGAATTTTTCGTCGTTGTTTTCAGGTTCTTCAGAATTTGGCCAATCATGTGCTGTTTACTAAAGAGAAACACATGGAACCGTTTAACGGTTTCCTTCAAGCCAACTTTGATAAGGCGAGAAAGTAAGTCTGTTTCCTTCACGCGATATAATAGGCCATTTTCGTATTCTCGGTATTGGACTGGGACTAGCTTGCAATGGAGGCTCATGCGGGGAAATATCATTAAAAGGAGATTAATGTCATTTACATTTGAAAAGATTCCACGCATGAGCCTCGCTGGCACGCTAGTTCCAGTCCAATACCGAGAATACGAAAATGGCCCATTAGGAAGAAACAACATATTTATGATGGTTTGCCATTCGAAAGTAAAATTCATATCTTCGCGCCGCCGTGTAATACCCTCTATACATCAGCCTGAAGGCTCTACCTTTGACAATTGGACACCCCACATGTATCTGTAGTTCTTGTCCCAACTCATGTAGTATTGAAAAATCGCTCAAAATAAATCTCGGATGGAAACAGATGTCCATCACTTTACAGAGAGTTAAATTGAATCAGATTTGGATGGGTGGTTCATCTTTTTGCGTTATTTTGTACTTTGCAGATTTTTCAGTGTCATCTCGTCAAAGAGTCCCTGCAAGAGAGACGAGGACAGTACTAGTTACTCTTTCATTAGTGACAGCAGCGTGTTAAGTCTTCATAAACTCTTATGGGATCATCAAGAAAAGATCGGCACTTATCTGGCGACGAAAAGGTGAGCAGTGATCCGCTTTGTGAAAATTGTCGTAGAATTTTATTGTATTTGTTATTTATAACTTGACTTTTTGTTTAATTGCACGAATTTGTGCAAAAGAAACGGATAGAGGATGATTTTCTGCGCAACTCCCATCAGATTTTGAACAGTAGAATTTTTGTCATTATGCTTAGTATATGGTTCAGTGGAGGTATATGAAATAAATGGTCACAGGCTAAGGTTTATTTAACAATTAGATTATTCGCTCTCGATTTCTGTGAATAATAGTTGACTCGGGCGTCGCCATTTTGTTAACAACCTCACACAGCTAGGCTACTCACTATGTACAACAGAATAGATAGTGAGTAGTATAGCCAATAAGAGGACGGCATTCGTGATGGAACGCTAATATAGACTAGTTAGTTGGAGCCAAATTAATTTTTTTGCGGTTTGACTAAAGACCTAGAGGGGCGATGAAGCGAAAGGAAAACGATCAATAAAAAAGAACTCACTGATAAATAGCACAGCTGCTTGGTTCCAAGTGGATTTTCAAACATAATCCATTCTTCTCTTTCAGTGAATTCAAGACGTTTGGTAGAAGACCGTTTGAGAAAATGTCGACTCTTCTAGCTCATCTCGGACCACCTGATCAGCAGAAAAATCATTTTTCACACGTGTAAGTTTCAGCCCTGTTTATAAAACCATTTAATTGTGCTAATTATTGCACTTCTACACCTACATGTAGCGATGTCGCATTCTAGGGGATTTTCTGCTGTCCCATTTATATGTGACAATAAAATTAAATAAATCCTTTGGGAAAAAGCAAGATTATGCAACATGTATTTGTCAGTAGTACTTGTGGAGATTATCAGAGAAGGTATGTCGTTAATCCACCTCCTCAAGTATGCTTGTGTTATGGGAAAAAAACTTCAGAATTGCTCTAGCATTTAAATCAACTAATGCTTTGTCCCAGCGTTGTCAGTTTGTTGAAGTTAGTGGTGTGTTATGGCAGTTCCCGATCCACTCACTTCTTACTCTGGTTAACTACTGAAGAAACGTTTAGCACGATACTGTACCAGGGTTTCTGCGTACAGACGTGTGTGCCCTGGTCGCAGGTCTTGGTGAACGAAGAGTAGAAAGTTTGGTGTCTTGTTTTTGAAAAGAGAGTCCTTGTGCGAAAGGGCCTCGGTAGTCATGCAAAACCAAAGAGTGACTTTATGCAACTGTAAAGTAGCATTTTTGTTTGCAGCTTGATATTGGCTAAATTTCGTTTCCTATGCTCGGCACTCGAAGGGATAAGTCTCCGAGACTAGTCCTTGCGACCTGTCCCACGAACAGTTCACACAAAGCGTTAGTCGCGAGACTTCAGCGTGCCTTCAGTTCAAGCCAGTTTGAACTCGTGGGACAAGAATTAAATTTGCTAGAGTTTTTGACAAAAATGGCTAGTTCACACGAAGGGACTTGTCTCCGCGACTTTTCGCAGGGACTAGTTCCCTCGTGCACGCCGGCCATTGCAGTAGAGGTAGTGTAACGTGGTTGTTGTTGTTGTTGTTGTTGTTTTTTTTCGCTGTTTGTCGTTTAGACGGTGGCAAGATGGCGCACGGTTTGAGGAATTCATGGCACGACACGCTGAAGAGAGTCGCGACGATTTGCAGGCCATGAAAGCTTTAAATGTGTTTTATCAAGTACGTTTTATGTTAGGTTTTTTTTCAATACTGTTTTCCTTTCTTTAGATTTTGTTGAAGCGAGTGGTATAGGTTCTTTTGAGGTCCTTTGGTTGAAAATTTACTGTCATAAATCAGTAACATATTGGGCCTAAGGGAACACTCTACATTGTCGTTCTTTGAAGGTGTCGTGATATACAGCTGTCTCGAGAGAGATTGTCCTACGAAAGCGTAAAAGCGCACGCGACAATGCCGAATGATGTTATGGGAAACGTAAGCTTCCCCCTGTTGAGGAAAGTTCCCAGTGTCTCAGTATTAAAGATAGAAGGAAAAGACATGTACGAACATCTGTGGTTTCTTCATCCTTTGTTACTAGACAGCGCGAATTTCGATCAAGCAATGATAGCGACCACTATAATAACTTTCAACATGGTCGCATACGCTTTTCGTAGTCTCGGAATTTGACTGGAACTAGCTTAATACTGGGGCTAATGCGGGAATTTTTTCAGATTCATTTATTCCCCCGCATAAACCTCCATTGCAAGCTACAATCCTGGCCAAAAGTCCTTGGGACACTTGACAAAATGACAACCGGTGACGCTTTATTTTGAAGTGGGAAGTCATTATTTCATTTGCCGAACCCCCCTCCCCCCTCCAAAAACAATATTGGAGTAGTGGGTCTACTTTGGATGAATCAACATCAACATTGTGTTGGGGGTGGGGAGGGGGGGATGGACAGGAAGGCCATATGTTGGCAAAAGTGCAAAGTGTCCCAAGACTTTTGACCAGGATTGTAGTTCCACTCCAATACCGATAATACGAAAATGGCCTATTTGTAATGAAAGAACTTTGAAACCGCTTTCAATTTGCAGTTAATGTTCGTCAAAGTGTTGTTAAATTGGGTTTAAATCAGCGCAGTGAAACGGCGATAAAACTGCTTTGCAGTCGAAAGCATTCAGTTTGCGATTACGCTGCGGCGACGAAACTGTTAGTTACACTGTGGTTGAACTGCACTACAGTGTTGCTTTATGTTTGCCTTTTTACAAACTAAAATACTGGTATTTTACATTTGAAATGGTAATTTTCTTAACATGTCAAGAGACATTAATTTGGAAGTGGAAGTTTACTTGGTTTAATTTTTTCGTTTTTAAGGGTGGAAAATCCAAAGGAGGACATCCAGTGTTTTACTACATTGCCAGACGATTCAGGTGCTGTGTTATACTTTAGAAAAGAAAATTGAAGTCAAACGTGTTTGCAACCCTTTCGCCCCCAGTGAAATATAGATTCTCTTTACTGGCTGCCAAGCGTTTAGTTTACTGTCACTTCTGAGAATTTAGTGTTACATCAAGGTAACATCCTTTAGTTGTGTATTAAGTTGGGTTCAGTCTCTTTCGCAACCGTTATTTCGTTGCGTGACGCCCCGAATAACGGGTTCCAAGGTTTGTTACACTGGGTAAAGATTCATTGTGTTCGATTAGCCCCTAACCATTTAGCCCCCAGGCAGAAGTCGAAAACACTGTCTATTTGGGGGCTATTCGACTTCTGGTTGAGGGCTAATTTGCTAAGGGCTAATCGATTTGGGAGCTAAATGACCGGTAATCGATTATTTACAAGGCCTCGTTATTTCACGGTGCAGCTAATTGTGCATCGTGATAGAGTAGGGGACTGACTATTAAAATGATTGCAAAATTACTTGGTGTGTCTTCAATATGCCTGATGTTTCTCGAAAATGTTTATTATTTGCAGGGGTGACCAAATAAGCGATGAACTTCTTATTTATCACGCCTTGCTTACACTAGAAAGCTGCATCGACAGGCCTTGGGAATTAGTGGTCGACTTTACCCATACGACATTGGAAAACCGATTTAGTGTAAGTAAAAAGCAGTTTATACAACGCGTCTCAAAGGCTGGAGGCAGTGTGGCCGAGTGGTCAGGGCGCCGGTCTTGAAATCCGGAGGTCGCGGGTTCAAGTCCCGCTCTGATCACTTACCTGCTGGAGTTGTTTCTTGGTAGACCCTAGTTTAACTCCTCGGAGTAGATTAACACGGATTACTAGCGACGTACTTGAAAAATTGAGGTAAACTTTTCAAGATGCCGCAAACCGTGTCGTAGCTCCTTTAACAACTGGGAAGCATTGCTTAGGCATCCACCTATAATATAGGATGCCGTTCTCAAGAGCTGGCTTCCTTGTCCTAAATTGACTTTTTGTTTTCGTCGGTTGCTGTGATTGTAATCGTGTTGTTGATTTGTTCCAGCCAAGTACAGTTTTAAAGCTCTTGACAGTTGTCCCTGACGGTGCAGTGAAGAATCTCATGGCAGCGTACATGTACAACTGTAGTAGTACGCTGAGGCAGTATGCCAAGTACAACGAGCGCCACTTGTCTCCACTCAAGGTAGTTATTACAAAATTGACTGCACCCAGAGAACTACATAGTGGGGAAGGAAAGAAAGAAGACAGTGTGATATTTAACAATTAGACCCGTAGCCCTTGAGGGCGAAGGGTGTACTTGTTTTAGTATCACCCAACTAGTTGGACAGAAAAGGCAATAATAAAGTTAGCAAATGCAAGTTGAAGAAATATTTATTTGGGAATAAAACGAAAGAAAGGGTCACGCTCGATTGCGCCAATTTCGCTACTCGAGGACTATTACTAATAGTCCTCTAGTAGCGTAGCCAATTAAAATGCAGGATTTGCATTAGTCCACTAGTTGGGTGATACTAAAATAATAAAGACAGTGTGGTGAAGATAACATCAGAGTTTTGTGGCCAGCGTAAATCGTTTCTTTTCCAATCGAAAGTTACATGGCGTGTCACTGACGTCACAACTTATCGATGCTCACTCTGTATTTTGATTGAACAAGAAGATTCTGAAACTCTTTGAATGCTAGCTAATGCTCCTACAAAAGGTTTTTTCAAACAGTGAATTACCTGGATCGCTAGCTTTAATTCCACTTGATAGGATGTCTTACTACTGAGCCTGTTGTGAGCGAGGCATTGTAAGTACTTGTACTCTCACATATGATATATGCCTTGCGTAGTGCTGTAGTCAGTGAAGTCAAAAATGTGACTTCTGTACTTAATAACGAGAATTGCTGCTATGTAGATAGTCCTTGCAGGACACACATTTCCTCAGAGCCTAAGCGAGAGGTTGTGCGGTGGAATACCAGTTATGGCCGATGCAATTCTTTTGTTATATGTAATACCAAATTTCTATCTATTGAAGTGAAATATGTCTTTGTGTCTCATACAGGGCCGTTCTGTGGTTCGAGTTTGTGAGTCATTAAGTAAACTGCATGAATATGTCAGTCCAAGTGAACTCAAGCTACCAAGCTCCACTGTGTCCCTGGAGGAAGACTTGAAGGCAAGCAGTTCTTAAAACATCGTTTCTTCGTCTATGTTGATTAAAGTAATTAAACTAAAGCTAATGGTTCCACTAACGTACTCCTCAATGGGGTTGTCCTCTAAAGAATATAAACACATTAAATATAATACTGATTTTATGGTGTTAGATGAATGAACGTTATCCTCTTTCTCGTTAGCAATCCTATTGGCTTCCTGTCATTTGTCAAAGTGTGATCTACAAGGTCGAACTATTGTTGTTCGCACTTACGTATTTATCAACTTGAAATTGATAAAGGGGACGAGCGAGTGGAAAAAAAATGTGAGGGGTTTGGAGCGAGAAAGGCGGTCTCACTCTCGCCATGTTCCCTTTTTGCTCGCCCCCACAAACCAGAGTCTGGATCAGGCTATAGGAAATCATGCTTTAAGTATTGCTTTGTTTCGTTTGTTTTCCACAGGTTTTTCCCGCTTTTCGGGTGTCAACGAGAAGTAGCGTTTTAGTCAAGGTGATTAGCGATTTTATTTCCTCGTTTGGTAAAGTAGTATTTATTGTTTGAATGATCTTCTCGTCTTGGGAGGTTCCGTGGGTTGATGACTAGCGAGTTACGAACTCCTGCCCGGGGTCGTCGCGTTTTCGTTTGGGCAAAAACACGTGTGCATTTTCCACGTGGGAGATAGCCTGCAGAACAGGCGGATTAGCGGGGCAGAGGGCGAAACGCGATGCACGAGCGCGGAGCGCGACCACTTGCGCGAAGCACGAGTCAAAAATATCTGCCCCGCTAATCCGCCTGTTTTGCGGGCTACGTAGGGGAATGAATGAATTTTAACAATTCGTTACTTTGGGAACGAGAAGAAACCTAGGACGTCTGGTGTCCCAGTAGCTTGTGGCACCGTTACTGGGAACAAAACAAATGATGAGAAGAAATATTGTCCTCAGTAACGATCCCAGAGGCTACTGCGAGACTAGACTCGCCCCAGATTTCTTCTCGTTTCGAAAGCGGGAAATTGCCTAGGCGCCTAAGAGAAACGCTGGGGGTTATGGTGGGGTAGAATATTGCATGCCATCCAGGCGGGGCGGGGGTGGGGTGGGGTAGTAATACCCCTAATGGCTTCATGCCTTAAACACCGCTCTAACTGTCGCTCTAACTTCTTGATTTTGTTGTTTTCAGGTTGGACCTACGTCAGTTCAGATCACCACTCCAGAAAGGCATAGAGTGTTGGGTTATTCTAGCATTCTAAATGACGTGTATTATGCTTCCGAAGTTAAAGGGGTAAGTTACTTATGTTATGAGATCTATTGTGATATCTTTCCTTACACCTGTTCCTAGGTCAGGCAAGGGAGAGTCTCCAAACAAATGCTGCTGCTTGCAGATTAAAAAAAGTATCTTCGCAAACTTTCTTGTATTCTAATGGACGTGTGTTTGAGTGGCTAAATGCTGACTCTATCAGTCGCCATTGAATCTGATTTTGTACCTAGTGATTTGGGAACAATTAATAAGGCTAGGGAATGTATGATAATCCGAGAATGTTCATTGTGTTGAAATTCAGACAGCAATTGGCAAAACTAGAAGTTGTATTTCGGTAAGAACTATACCATTATCAGACTAGAATATGCGTACAAGATAGCTCTAAAATATGGTGCAATTATTTTTTTGCACTACACTTGGCTTGTTTCGACAGTTACCTTAACTAAATGCGCTCCCCATTTTTTACAGGCCACAGTTGAAGACGAGAACCTCTGTCTGCTTAAGCTTGCAAATGTCGGTCCAGGCATTCTACTCATGAGCAATGACTGCGAGCAGATTGTACAGGCTGTCACGCATGTCAAGACCAGGTGGCAGCTGTCACAACCTGTAAGTTGACGTGCACTGAATGGCTGTTGTTGTTATTGTCCATTAACAAGTAGTCATGTTTTTGTGTTTACTCTTTTTCAGGATTCATCCACAGCCACAAGCAAAAAGATCAAACCTAAAGATGTCCCTGGGACGTTACTCAACATGGTAAGACATTAGCTTATACGCCACTGTTTTCACCTTTTGATTCCAACGCCTGGTTCACACTAGCGACATAACGACATAGTGATGACGATATAACGACATAATTGTTTCTGTCGGTAATATGAACATCAACATAAAGACATGAAGAAAAGATCACGATGTTCACACTGTAAACATAACCACATGACGTCCTTCTTATGTCGTTATGTCGTTATTTCGTTGGTGTGAACTAGGCTTAACGGGTATCTCTGGACTTCGTACCTTGAGTAAGTATCTGAAGTTTTATTTTTATTGTTTTTACTTACAGGCGCTGTTGAATCTTGGTACTTCAGATCCCAGTCTTCGCCTGGCTGCTTACAATCTTCTGTGTTCAGTGACAAAGTCGTTTAACCTGAAAATCGAGGAACGACTTTTAGAAGGAACAGGTTTGTTCTTAGTGTGGGCTTATCTGAAGGAACTAAGCTCGAGTGAGGGAGGTCTTTTTCAGGCCATTTCATTTAAATAGTGAGAAAGATCTTTTGCATTAACGTTCCTACTGAAAGGGTTTTCACTTTTGGCCTCTTGCTTAGGCGAAAGGGATAGCGCAAAAATTCTCAGAATTATATCGAGGCAATAGAGATTAAGCTGGTAAAAGAATAATACTGTAGTTTAAACAGGAATTGCGCATGAGCCTCGTATGGCAACCGCTGGTTTATACAGCGTTTTTACATGACGTCATGGCAGCCATGTTGGTGTTCCAAGACAATGAAACGGCGGCCATGTTAGTGTACCAAACAAATCCTGTGGAAGTTGAACTCTTTTCTTATGTAGACACTTTCTTTTTTTTCCAATAAATTTGCATGGGTGATGGGCACGTGGGTGAAGTGTGGTTTTCCGTTGGCTGAGGAACGAAAGAAGCGGAAAACGTTTTTCTCACACACGGCTGGGAGCCACGGTCTGGGCACAGGTGTGCGAGGGGTTTCAGGTCACGTGACTTGTGTAAGGTTTCAGTTTTTGTTTTGCCATCCGCCATTGCCTGACATGCCCACCCGCCCACCCGTGAAGTACTTGTAGAATGTGTTAAGTTGAGGTGAAATTATTTTCTAACCACTTTTTTGTGTCATTGTAAGACTGTTATGTTCTTATGTTGATAAAGGTCAGGCTGTGTGGTTCGACTTGGCATGGCTCCCAGCGGCGTGTGAGGAAACGCTTTATAGCACAGAAATGTTTCACTGTAATTGACTATGATTTGCGAAAGTTGCGTTTTGCGCTATCTCTCCAGGTTTGTGCATTCCTACAAACAACACACTGTTTATTGTTGGCATCAGCGAGAAACTTGCTGCTAGAGAACCCCAGCTTACACTTGAGGTATGAGAAGAATACGTATATTATTATTCTCAGTTAATTCATTAGTGTATAACCCTTTAAAAAATCAAAGCATTTTCTCTGTTTTAATCTGATGTAAGTTTTTCTGCTTTCTTCACTTCAGTTCTTAGAGGAATGTATTGCAGGTTTTGTAAAATCAGATTATGAACTCAAGCATTTGTGTTTGGAGTACATGGCGCCTTGGCTACCAAATTTAGCAAGGTTGGTTATTGTCAGTTAGTCAATGTTTTCATCAGTTGAACAGCAAGTGTTGCATTTTGAAATGAAGCTTGGCCTTGTTATAAGCAGTACAACGTTGTTGTATCGTAACATCTCTTTTAGTTAGGTTCGCAAAAGTTTGAAAATACCTCATCGGCAGAGCTTTTCTGTGCATTCGGATTGTCAGTCACTAGATCTCATTTATGAGTTGTACAGGCAGTCCTACACACTCCTCCTCCAGTCCTCCTCACTATGGAGACCTGGAAAAGAGTGTTTGTCGCAAATTAACTTTGGTCAACGCGTCGTAAATCAAGTACGCAGAATTCTAGATAGAAAACCTCAACATCACTTTTTCCAAATTAAACGGATTCTCTTTCTTTTAAGGTTTTGCAGGTTTCCTGCCGATGATCCACAGAAAGTGAAAATGACGCGTATTCTTGAAGAACTTATCAACCTGACTGTGAAAGAAAAAGGGGTAGGTTCCGTGCTCTGATCAAAATGCCGCCTTTCAAATGCCTTCATCATATAGATCACACTTTCCATTTCTGATATTTGTAAACTGTGGAGTTTGGCATGAGCTTAACTGCACTCTTTCAGTTTATGTTTTGATTACTCAAAACTCTTACCTTTAGTAATAAAGTTATTGTTTCCCTGTTGCAGACAATGTATCCATCAGTTCAAGCAACAATCTGGGGCAATGTGGGAAAAGTGACCGAGTTATTGGACACAGTTCTTGACTGCTTCATAAAGGTATTTTCTCACGAACGTACATCCATGTTTTTACTGTTTATAATTCTGTACACCTTGTGATGAGTTCTGTATGGATTTGATGGCATTTCACATTTATATTATACGTTAAAATGCCGCATACGAATATTTCTGTGGCATCAGATGGATCAGAAAGACATACGTGCTGCCTTTTCCAGTAAGTCACATGTTTTGATGTTGAGTGACATCTTTTTTTACCGCATCGACTGACGTTCCCTCTCCCCAGGCTCTCGAACTGCAAGCTTAGACAGTGAAGGCAGCACGAATGAGGCCTCTGTAGAGGAGAGACTAGCTTAAGCGTCACGCTTTTATCCAGATAAACTATTCAACAATTTTTACGACAGTAGAACAAGCCAACTGTAAAATGCATTTTTATTGTTTCAGGCCAGTGCTACAGGTGGTCTTGGATCTGTAAAGGCAGAAGTTATGGCCGACACTGCCGTGGCTTTGGCGTCAGCTAACGTGCAAGTTGTCTCACGTAAGGTCATCGGAAGGCTGGACTCGGTAAGACGTTCTCCATTAATGATTGATCGATATACTTATTCTTATATCCTGTCAGCCTAACTTTACAATGGCATCTTCAAACGCAATTATACTCTGATCACCGTTTCCCTTCAATTCCTAGTTACGCTGATTTTTTTTCACTTTATTTATTTATTTATTTATTTATTTGTTTATTTATTTATTTATTTATTTTTTTTTTTCAACCAGCTCATCAGCAAGACCTTTATTTCTCCACCTCTTCGCCTTGAACAGCACCTCATGTGGGACGACATTGCTATCCTCACAAGATATCTTCTTATGCTTTCCTTCAACGATTGCCTCGATGGTAAGATTTCTCTAGCTGCACCTACTGGACGAGCCTGCGAATGCAGACTTATTTCCAGTTGTCGCTTGTCTCCGCCCATTTTCGGCGGAGATAAGGACAGCAGGAAATACGTCTGCGTTCGCAGGCTATGAGTGGACATACACACAAATAAGATGAACCGCCAATTTCAAGACGAAACCTTGCAGCAATGGACAAATCATGCATGTGATGAACCCTTACATAATTGACAAAGCTTGTTTGACCAGCCAACTCGATAATTTCACACATACCGTTACTGTCGATGTGACAAACGAACGAGAACCGTGTGGAAACAATCAAAAATTTTGAGAAATTTTGCTTGTTTTTGAAAGCCAATTTCTCCTCCAATATTACACTCAAAGAGCCAAACGTTTCACCGATATCCAAGTTTAAATGATTGTAGTTAATTCCTGTGTAGCGCGATGCCTTCTCTGCGCAAAGCCGTTTGTTAATGAGGAAAAATGTGAACAAATGTAGGCAAAGATTCGCTTATAGGAATCGGAGACTGAAGAACAAAGCGTGGTACCTCTATGTTTGATTTATTTCATTTGGTAGTGGTCCTGAAATTCACCCGAGGCTATCTATACAGTGATACTGCTTGTTTCTTTCCAGTTGCCAGTCACATCCCGTACCTGTTTCATCTCGTCACTCTTCTCGTCTCGACTGGTCCACCAACCATCCGCGCCTCAATCCATGGACTGGTTATCAACATTATCCACTCGCTCTGTACCTGCTCTTGTATCAAGTTCAGTGGTGAGTGAGTGTTAAAGGAGCTCAGTCATGGTATTTTAAGTTAGTTTGGCCACCTATGAAATTACCTTTGACTTGAAGGAAACCTGAAAATAGTAGTTTGATAGTAGAAAATTAAGTTGTGTACATAGCTGCGATGATCAATCATGTCTTCATGGTAGTTTACTAAGATAGAAAAACATCAAAGAGATAATAACAAACCATAAAGGAACAAGGATGGCTAAGACTGGAGAAGATTAACACGGATCACAAGCGACGAACTTGAAAAATTTTCAGAATATTCGGAGGCATCATACCGACTGATTACTACAATCAAGGCCGACCGAGAACTGAAATTATTTGCAAATAAACGAATAGCATCGAGTGTTAAAGCATTAAAACTGGTCACAAATTTATTATTTCTGTGGTGCGCAATTTGCTTAGATCAATTATATGTGACGATTGTGATGTTGTTGGGTGGCCATGGTTGAAGTAGTCCCACTGTAACAGTTTACTCCTGGGAAATTTAAGTTTACTCTAACGCTGCCGGGTGTTTCCCTAACCCAGGAGTACTCCCTTATATGGGCTCCATAGGTATGGTTTTTCAGCCGTTTTGGTCATAAATACGGTATCGAGCCAGCCGCAACGGTCATAAATAGGATATCAAATTTTTGGTCAGGTCATAAATAGGATAGGGAAACTCGCAGATTTTGGTCATAAATAGGGCAAGGGTTTTGGGAAGCGGACCGCACACCCCACCCAATTTTTCTGGGAGTACCCTCCGGGTGTCTCGTATCTGCACGCCTGACTTTTTGCTGATGACTCGAAGAGAAAACTAAGATATCTTATGTAAAGCCCGAATATCCTTAAATATGGCTTTTTAATCTCGTATGCGTACACTTCTCTGTTTTAAGTTGAGTTTCTTTTTCCATCTTGGTAGATGAAACTCATAAACTTCTTCGTATGCGGCTGGCGGAACTCTCGTCGCCCAAGTTTTATCTTCTCTTTGGTAAGTGTAACAAGTAGAACATTGTTTGTTATAAGCTAGAATTATTAACTTTTGCTTGCATTTTGGTATATTTTTGATTTGAAAGCTCCATAAATGAGATACAAATGGATGCTAGTTGCTTGCGCTACTTTTGCATTTTGTCACACCCTCGGTCACGCCGCGTTATCAGTCGCGCTGCGTCACAGCATTCAAGGCGGTACTGTCGCGCATTGCGTCATGCTACTTTAGATGATTCTGTCACGTTTGATAAATTAACAAACAGTTATAATCGTCAATTTGAAGGCATCTCCAAGGTAAAAACGCCAGCTGTTAAGGCTTTCAAAGCGACCTACCAAGGAAGGTACACACTGAGGGACTGTGAAGGAGAGCCACTGAGCATGACAGCAATGGAAACAATCACTGACTTACTGCTGGAAATAATGGAGGTAACGCAACACTAGCCAAAAGGAACTTGACCACGTGACTATCTGTAACAAGTCTGTCCTAGCTTAAGATAAGGGCCGGTTAACTGACTTTCCTTCGAATTTTATTTTGCCGAACAGAGTTGCATGAAGGACTTGCCAGAATGCACATGGCTCAAAAAGTGGACAGAATTAGCGTCAAAGTAAGTGTGCTTTTTCCCGAAATACAGTTCTCCTGATATAAAACTTATGTGACTTCTTTCAGGCATTTAGATACCTCTCACGTGCTCAGTAACTTGCATTGAACGCGCTAGGACTTTTTTCCTATTTTAAGATGATTGCGGGTGAAATAGTTGTCTGGTAAAACACGTCTCTCGTTATTTCACAGATGTAGCTATTTTTCCGTGAGATCGTACGCGTCCTTTCGTGAAACGTCTGGGAGGTATGCTCCCGCTAGATTTCTTTGGGGACAAAAAGAACTACCAATTTGCGGTATAATTTTCACAAGGAGGGTTTTGCACCAGTGTTCATTTTAAAGCTTACGAAAAAGGCAATTCTTACCGCCTTGTGATTTCAAAAAAAGAAAAATCTTCTTTGGCAGCGGTGGGATTCGAACCCACGCCATCGAAATGACTGGTGCCTTAAACCAGCGCCTTAGACCACTCGGCCACGCTACCATTTGATGTTTGTTTTATTTATGGTTTTGGTACTTAATTTGTTCACATCATCCGTGGCCTTATTATCGTATTTCCACTTTTCTGCAGTTTTGCTTTTGAGTTCAACCCTGCACTCCAGCCTCGCTCCATAGTAGTTCTTGGCTGTATCTGCAAAGAAGCGGACGATAGACTGGTACAGAAAGTCTTAAACGTGTTGATTATGGTAAGGGGTCTTTCCAGGTCACTTAAGTTTTATGTTGTGATATAGAAAGAAAGAAGAAGAGAAAGTCATTTTTGTGATGTACAAAATTAGCTCTATTTCGAAAGGAACCTCGAAGCAAGGGTTAATGTAGGTAGAAAGACACTTGAGAAAGGAGATTAAACCCAAAAGGAAAAAAATTCTGTAAAAGTGCAGAATTTCGTTTTGCAGTTCATTTCATTTACAGACGTGTGACTGGTTTCTTTTTGACAGGCTCTTAGCTCGTACAATGACCTTGTTTTGGTGGAAGCTGCGTTCATGTGCCTGTCAAGACTTCAGGTGATTCTCAACAAGGTTAGGCGCAATTTTTTTATTTCACTTTTATGCTGAAACAAGACTTACCGTCCGTTCATTCGTGCGAGGTCAGTTAGTCAGTCAGTCAGTCA
>Ga0126339_10000542_pt1 | contig 21425 bp, 8 predicted proteins | sample OrbTmetagenome_2_FD_92532 | JGI IMG/M metagenome (GOLD analysis project Ga0126339, IMG submission 92532) | Coral microbial communities from Petempiche,Puerto Morelos, Mexico - Orbicella T R C metagenome | ecosystem: Host-associated > Invertebrates > Cnidaria > Coral | place: Petempiche,Puerto...
AGTTCTCTCAGCATGAAGCTCAGTGTCGTTTCAGATAGCTAGGCGAAAAGTTGTATTTTTGCGACAGTTCTTCCAAGCGTTTTGCCTTTTCTGTTGCTTGTTTTGAAGGGACAAACGAGGTGTCCGGAATAAAACTATGATAGCCCTCGAGGTCTTTGTACAGGGCAAATTTATGACTTTCTGAGAGTTACTGGTCTACTTCGAATTCAGGCTCGTCTTCACCGTCCGCCATGTTTTTTTTATTTCCCCCGCTTCGTGACAGCCAATTACAAGCGTTGAATTCAAATTTGCTGCGAAACAAGTTGTAGCTTCAGTGGTAATACGAAGCAGCAAATCTAAAATTTGTTGCAGAAAGTAGAACTCGAGTCTACTTTGTGCAACATGTTGCCTCAACCTGCAATACTGTATTTTGCTGCGAGACAAGTTGGTCACAAACGTGGTAATACGCGCAACAGAGGGTTTCAACTTGCAATGCAACAATGTAGTACTAATTTCTTTGTTCGTTTGTTTTAAACTTATGTTTCTGTTGCTTGTATACTTTAAGGTAAAAATATAAGGGAATGTAACTTTCTCGCCGCCTTATAACGAGAGAATTACCTTGACAATAACATGACATAACGCACAAATTAAAGTCCAACTGGACCAATATTTTAACGACAGCAGTCACTATAAATAGATGAATCTTCTGCTTATCATTCGGTTTTAAGCGACGAACAATTCACCCTTTTCAAAGACATTCGATGCCCCGGCACTTTTGATAAAAATCTTAAATCAGAACTACTCAACTACTATATTTTACATTGATTCAGGTACACCTTGCCCCCACCTTTTCAAAGTATGATTTATACTATCCGCCGGAGAAATCACCATTCAGTGTAGCGCAGATTGAGGCCCAATTAGGGGTTTTCGGGATACGAGATATTCAGGCAAAAATTGAACGGGACACGGTATCTTTTGGACAAAAAAATAATAGGCTATGGGATACATGTATTTGGATGAGATAAACACTGGTTATGTAATGCTTTCGAGTGGTATACCATGGAATATCTCACGAGTCACTTGTATTTTCTTGGTATACGAGAGAGCGTTGTATAACCATTTTATACCATGCCATATAAAATACAGTGGCCAACAGAATCATTGCGACACACGCATGGCGCATGATGGGAAGGTTGGGTGTATTAATACCGTCGATTATACAACGGCTATCCTGTATTCTGATTGGCTGTATTTCCTTTGCCTGCATAGCATGGTATAAAACGGAATATCGAGTGGGAAAATCGTTTATTTTTGTTTGCAACTGGAATCAACGCGATCGGGTATATTTGGGCAAAACATTAACGGGATGCGGGACACTCATATTCCCCCAATGGGGCCTCTAGATTTTTTTTGTTGTTGTTAACACTTCTCTACTGCATAGTCATTTATCCAGTGGATAGTGTTACTCTTTGAACAACTGGCTCTTAAGCTTGTCAAGCAGATTAACATTTTCGGAACAAAATATAAACGACGGTAACTCAAATATTTTTAATTAAGAAATCAGAATGTGTTAAATAATTGGTACGATTCTATTCACTCCAGTCTGGGGAACTACCGGATATCCTCCTCGAACTACCCACAAGTTTCCAATTCTCCTTGTCCAACCAAAATAACACGAAGCAATATCTGTACACGCCAAATTGCTTGCACTTTTTACGGGTGGACAATTTAACTTTTGAGGGGTGGGGTGGGGAAGGAGGGAAGGGGTGGAGGATTTTGAAAAAAAAAAAAAAACCTAAAAGCAAAAAAAAACAAAAAAAACAAACAAAATTTTTTAACCCCAAAATTATTTCCATTTTTTTCGGGGGAAAAATTTAATTTTTTGGGGGGGGGGGGGGGAAGGGGGAAAGGGGGGGAGGATTTTAAAAAAAAAAAAAAAAAACCCCTCAAACACACTTAAAACAAAAAATTAAAACTATCCCCCCAAACTTGGCCCCCCCCCCCCCCCCAACCCCCCAAGAAAAGAAATCAACAACAACATTCATGCACATTCAGTGAGCAAAAAAAAAAACGTTACGCGAAGAAAAAATTTCAACTCGTCCCGGGAAAAAATTTTGTAGTGTATCAAAGTGTTAACAAAAATTCGCACCTGTACCAAATCACCCACTCCCCCGTCAAAAGTCAAATGGACAACCCTTCATTAAGGAAGCCAGGCTGTCTAATTACAGTAGTTCCCTGACTGGAGTATTGAATTGAATACGATGTGAAGACGTTTAGAGTCTTTTGCAGACCAGGAAAAACACAAAATCACGTGCAAACATGTTGCAAACATGCTATACATGCGAAAAAAAGCCAAGCCATTCTCTTTTTCTGGCTTTCTTCAGCTGTGATCTCTTTATATTTTGTTTATGTATAGATATATATATGTATATTTATATTATATATTACTAATGTAATAAAAAATCTACTGAAGCACCCTTTGAGGTGCAAGGAACTTTCAGTTCTACCGAAAATTTGTTCAATACAGATATCTCGTTATTCACAAAGGAAAAAAAAAACTGCTGAAACTACAGTTCCAGAGCAACAAAAGACGGACTTTATTTCTTTCTCAGTCAATGTAAGAGATGGGAAATTGCGGGATAAAAACTCACCCGCCGCTGTGTTCATTTATACTATCGTTTCCTTGCCCTGTGTCACTGACGATTCAGGGCCACAATTCTGTGGCGAGTCTACCAATTCACAGTTAAGATACCTTTTTCCCTTGTGTTTAGGAATATTGTGTACGTGCCTTCTTCGCCTATGTTTACTTCTCTCTCTCCTTTGTTCACTGTGTCTGCTGCCCTGCAGAGCTATCAGCGCTTCGCCTTTGTGTGTAGTTCCTCTTCCTAAACGATGATGGGAGTTTCTTGTGTTGAAGTAACTATCTGTACTGGAAGGCTTGTGCGGTTCATCAGCTGGCACTCGCATGTTAGGAGGAGGTCTAATAACCTCAAATGAATTTACATAGATGGAGCTTTCCCCCAAAGATCTACTCCGTGTACGGAGAGATAGGATGGTGGTCCCTCTGGCGGGGGAGCCAGAGGTTGTCCTAACAGGACGGCTATTCACTATGTCTCTTGTTGCTACCTCTTGTATTAATCCAAGTGACGATGTTCTCTTCCTCGAACCTGTGGAAGCTTTAACCAGTTCAGACAATTCGGCTTGTATTCTGGACGTAGAGCACGTTGGGCGATGTACTTTTAAAGGAATGGCTCTACTTATAACCATGCTGTGATCATGTGAGTCAGTGATATCTGTTTGGAGGCGTTCTCGAGCAGAAGAGACTCTGTCATTAGAGTTAGATGACAATTCAGATGAACCACTGGCTGAGAGAAGGTCTATACTGCCCACAGCAGAGTTAGAATGGGCGTCCCATGAAGGACTGTCACTTTCCAGGTACATACCCCCACTAGGGGTACCACAGGTGGTGGACGGAGGGGCTTGCAATTCAAGATCTTGATCATGATTTTCAGCCTGCAAGTGAACCTCAGTATCTTGACAAGCAGTAAAATGAGTTTGACTGTTTGAAGACTCAGGAGAAGACAAAGAGTATTGAGACTCTGTCATGGATGGGTTCTGTGATGAGTAAGGGGGAGGCAAGTCTGTGGGATCAAACACCGGTGGTGGCACTATACACGATGATATGCCATAATCCTGAAAGTTTTCAACTGAGTGATATACTGGAGGTGCGTATGGTGGCAGTATGGTCAGGTCTGTGGGATATGGTGCCCACGTGTAGCACTCTTGGTTTCTAGGATGCGACCTTCTGGAGCTATGGCGGTCACAAAGCCCCTAAAAAGAGGGAAAGAAAGGAACGAATCCATAGATGTAACATAAGCTCTCAAAGATAAGCCCCAGGATTTGAAATACGCACCCAAATCCCAGACCCCTTTCCGTCCAATAGTAATAAACGTCCGCCACATATGAGCATCAAGGTCATAGCCCTGCATTTAGATTAAAGTCTTAAGAAAGACATTTTTTTAGTTATAGGCTCTATTCGGTAGACATTTTTTTGCATTTAAACGGGAAATATTGTTTTCTTTCATGTCCTTATGAGAAGGAAGTTTCACCGGCATGCAGCATTCTAATAATAAGGCAGCTAAAAGTTTTCTCAAAAGATCTATTTAATACAAATGCTATGAAACACAAAAATTCTTTCCACAACAAAAACAGCCATGCAACAAGCTCTTACCCAGACAAACAGCCTTATGAACATGATTTAGGATTTGTGTTTTTGGTTGTTTTTGGTTGTTACACTAACTTTACATGAACCCAGGGCTTATATTTGTACAAAAGGCTTGTTTGGGTTATCGTAGGATAGGTTTATACCAGCTGTCTTAATATTTAACTTCAGCTGATCTATTTTTTGCAGTATAAATAAAGTAGTTATTACTATTATTATCATTATTATTATTATTATTATTATTATTATTATTATTAGTGTCACATTCAAAATTGTAGGTGCTTACAAGCATATTTCATAACAATATGTTATACAAATATGTATACATGTAATACAAAATATAGTCAAATTAAAGGGAGTTTTGTTTTTCTTATCTTTGTACACATTGCCCCTCTCAGAAACTTAGGACCCACTCTAAACAATGCATAGGTAAGACTTTGCACTTTTGAACTAGACTAAGAAACTAGTACCTGATTTCTGCTTGTTTCACGTGCAACTGCAGTACATCCTAGTATAGTTGCAATAAAACACAGCAAGCTTCCAAAAATGGTTAGAACGCAAAGACCATACATTAAACCAGTGAGCAAGCCTGTTACGATACTACAGTCCTCCACGTCTTCAAACTCTATTACACCCACACTCTGCCTACATGCCATAATTGAGTCACAGCATTTGCAGGTCTGTCCAGAGATGCCTTTTTCACACATAACAAGTGACTTCAACAGCTCTCCAGCATCTCCTGTCAGAATTGTGCCAATCATCTGCAGGACCACGCATACTGCTGAGAAGAACGTGAACAAGCTCATCTGCAACAACAACAAAGTCACCGATTACAAAACTCATGGGCAAAGTTCAATTCATGTCACACTTAAAATGAACAATAACTGAAGGTGGTTAACTACAACGAGGGGTGTAAGGTGGTCCATTTGACTTTTGAGGGGTGTGGATGATTCGGTACAGCCAGCACCCCCTCCCCCCACCCCCTCAAAAGTCGAATGGTCCATCCCCAATTTTTTATTTGTGTCAACATAATATGGGGTTCATGGAATATTTCAACTCCACTTGAATGGGTCTTAGGAGAACATTGAAGATCCAGAGAGAGAGACATAACAACAGCCACAAGAATAGGAGAATTGTATTTAAAATGGAAAGCCCTCTGTTGTATTACTCTGAAACCCCAGGGGGTACTCCCAGAAAAATTGGGTGGGGTGTGGTGTGTGGCCTGCTTCCCAAACCTCTTACCCTATTTAAGACCAAAATCTGCAATTTTCCCTAGTCTTTTTATGACCTGACCAAAAATTTGATACCCTATTTAAAACTAAGGAGGCACAGTTGCTTCATGGTTAGTGCACTTGTCTCCAGATCAAGTGGTCCAGTTCAAGCCCTGGCTGGGGACATTGAGTTGTGTTCTTGGGCAAGACACTTAACTCTCACAGTGCCTCTCTCCACCCAGGTGTATAAATGGGTACTGACGAGCTTAATCAATGCTTCAGGGTTATCCTGTGATGGACTAGCATCCCATCCAGGGGGGAGTAGAAATACTCCTAGTCGCTTCATGCTACAGAAACCGGCATAAGCTTCGGCCTGATGGGCCACTTGGCTCGTATGCAGACTTTTTTAAGACCTGACCATTATATCAATACCGTTTTACCATTATATCAATACCGTTTTACCATTATATCAATACCGTTTTAGAATTGCCTGATAATTAGTTCCCTAGTTCAGACTGATGTTAAAGGCATATTTGTGAAGGGCTTTTAATGATCATGGTCTTATCTATAATGATGCAAAACGTAGCTTCATCTAAAAAGAACATACCCAATTCAAGGCTAGAGAGTAAAAACCATGCCCTATTTGTGACCAAAATGGCCCAAATAGATACCCCATTTGTGACCAAAATGGCACCCTGAGGAACAATGCTTCTCATAGTACTGACATCAATTTTCACAATAGGACAGGTTTTTGATAGCCAGCTAACAGAGGGCCTTAAAATCTTGCAAAGCATTCATGCCTGAAAGATTTCAAGGGAAAAACTGGAAAAGGGAAACAGGCTTTAAAGCTTGGAATTTGTCCCCATTCAAAGGCCAACAAATTTGCAAAAGAGACTGAGTGAGAAAGAACAAGGAGAATAACAAACAAATGGGGAAAACCAGACAAACCTAAACTGGTTTTGCAGGGTTGCCACCCACCAGAACAAAAAAAAATCTCAGACTTTTCCCTGACTTTTCACTGACTGTGAAGCAATTTTCACTGACCCTACAGAATGACTATTCTGGCCATGAACCAACAAAAATAAGGATGGCTCAGATAGTTTTTGAAACAAATTACCTTGTCTAAACACAAATTAACACCTAATAAAATAATTTGCGGCAACCTTAAGATAAAATTCCCTGACTTTTCACTGATGTTGAGGTTTGTCTTTTCAACGACCAACTAACAAAACCAATGCATTTGTTCTTTAAGAGAAAACTTGTAGAGCTAGGACTACGTTGACCAAAGTTTATTGCATGAGTGAGATATAAGGCATACAATGAAATGGTTCACATGTGCTGAATGTTCAACCCTGTATAGGCTTCTCAAAAATTTTTTCTTTGTGCACATGCCCCAACAAAAACAGAACAACTGACTCAACATGGAGGGAAATGTTAGTTCTCAATTAAGATTAGTGTTTTGAGGGTTCAGCTTCAATCTGCCAAGATAACAGCCAGAAAATAGCTATCTGTAGCATTTAGTCACTTGTAGGGTCAATGTTTGATGGAAAAGCAAAATAACACTCCAAACCAGTTGATGTTCAAACCAATGTTTTTGAAAATAAGACGGAGCAATTTCTCTGAGATTTTCACTCAAGGTTATTCATTTTCACAAGGTAATACCATTTAGTGGAGTCTTGACGACATGGTCTTCAATACCATTTTCAAGTAGTTTTAGTTTTGTTGTATTTTGACACCCTGAAACTTCACCTGCAGTTTTCTCAAAAACAGTCCCATAAATTACTAAGACAACTGTCTTGACGTTGTATATATTCCAATAATATCAGTGTAAAATGGGGTATGATGTCATTATGCTGCTATGGTTACTCAGATCTTAGCGAAATGTCTCTCATTTGATACTTTCATCTTTCCTACTACACCGTCCAGTAATATTCAATTTTCTGTTGGATTATGGTGGTGCTCTAGTCACTCAAGTTGAACACTGTTCCACTTAAAAAAATCTAGTCCACTAGTGGTACCGGAACTGACTGAAGTCTCCACTGGTGCAGCAGTATAACATTGCAGGTTGCAGTCATTGCAGTAGGAAATACTGCAGAGGAGCTTACTGGCTAATAAAGCTTTTAATCTTTATGAGCCAGTTAAAATTGGCCTAGTCCAACGAAAAGTGTAGCTACCTGAACCAGTGCAGTTAAAAATAGATGATCTTGCCATAAATACATGGTTTCCCTCAAGAAACTTGGTTTACTAGCAAGGTTAAGCACATGCCTCTGAATCCAAAGGTAGTCCTAGCTTGGGAGAATGTGAAATTTGTTGAACTTAGCCTTTGACACCTTTTATGGTGATTGATTTGGAGTGAGACTGTCCGGGGGTCTGTTGAGTCCGGCATTGGTAGGTCTTCAGAGAGAGGTAGTGTGGATCAGGGAGGTCAATCTCCCTGTCAGTTGCTGACAGCGCTGGGGAGGAATGTCCCCACGTCAGCATGTCAGAGTGTTGCATATTTTAAGCTGAGAAAGGTGAATGTTGTTGGATTTTTTGTGAGGGAAGACTGAATCATTGCTCGGTGCTTCCACATTGCTGTTGCTACAGGGCCAGTAGTGATATAACAGTCATTCTAAGTCACACGTGAACGACCATTCTGAAAGTTAAATGAACATGAGGAGTTTTGTTTTCTATATTTGGGCATTGCCTTTTGTTTTTCCGAATTCAAAGTGGGAACTGCAGAGGTAATACTGTTCATTACTATTTTTGTTTTCTAAAGTCCAGGAAACTGCTTCAAAACCTCGATCGATATTCAAAACTTACTTGAAAGCGTACAACCAATCACCATGGTTTGAGGACTCTGTACTCGCTGATCTTCCATTGTGAGGACACCTAAACATTGATTTGTATTTTTCCTGTCTATTTTAAATCTCAAAGCAGTAATTTCTCCATGTTAGCCTTTGAAGTTTGTAGACGTGCCATTATTATTACCTACCACTCTAAAACCCAATTTCTCCATTTAGAAAACACATTTCTTAATGTAGTTCTGGTGGTAAGGACCTCAGTTTATTATTTTAAAATTCTTAATTTAAGAAATAAATTCTTGAAGTAAGTAAAATTTCTCAATTTAAGAAATTGCTTATAATAAGAACATATATAAATTTCTTGTTTTCAAAATCGTTTTTTCTTACTTTGAGACAGCATGGCTTAATTTTGATATTAAGAATTTTTTTCCTTATTTTGATGACCTTGTTGAAGAACTTAATTCTTAACACAAATATTTAAATTAAGATCTCAGTTCTTAATTTAAGAATACAACTACTTAAATTAAGGATACTAGTTTCTAATTTTAAAAATCCTGATTTTAGAGTGTACCAGTTCCCAGCGGCCAAGAAAAAGTTTACGTGAGGTCGAGGCCATTTGTGCCATGCAGCCAGCCAGCCAGCCAGCCAGTCCAAGATGGCATCCAAACCCTGAAATCATCTGGCATTGCGGAAAATAAACCCACCTAAACCCGCTGGAATGACCCAATTAGTATGCGTTCCCCTTTTGTCGAACGCAACAAATATTTCAATTACACCTCTGACTTTCGTGACCCCCGTCACACCACTGAAACTCGTGCCTGGATTGGAAGATTTTGATCACAGGTTCAAGACACTGTTCATGTGTGACATAGAATGACTGTAAGTTCGAATCCAAATTTGTCTGGGAAAAGACTAATATCTGATTTAGATGAATTGTGTGCAACTTCAGTAAGACAGCATAGTAGAATGCCACAGGCTAAAACTTGGCGGTCGCCAGGTCACAAGTGACGACTTACAACTTCCCATGGTGACAAAACATTGAGGTTTCATTGCCCCATTCTTCCACACTTCTAGCCACCACTGAATCTCTCTACACCTTTTATAACATCTAGTCAGCCTACTTGCAGTGTCTTTCATGTCAGCTCTCAGTAGGTCTGGGCCTTCTTCAATACATTCTTAACCTCTTGTACTCAACATCTTCCTAAATCGATTATCTCAATCTCTTCCAGTTCTGCTATGTTGTCTTCCACTGGGTTTGTTGGGTCATCTTTTTTTTAATATTTCATTCATCAACTTCTGCAGTCTTTCTCTGCAGTCTTTCTTGTGTTTAAATTTTACGCACCACTTCTTGGTCTTTCACGCCTACCTCTTGTCTCCTCCCTTTCCCAGTTATGGTTATGCTGTATAGTTCCTTGTTTCTACCATTCTCAGTATGACACAATAAAATCTCTTTTAACTGCCTCCAGAAACCAAACAAAGGGAATCACACCATTTCATTTCACTAGGGTCTTTCAGAAATATTGCATTTAAAACATGCTTCATACGTGAGGACAGATGTAAATTATACTGTCAAATGGGGCGAAAATAAAAATCTCAATCCCTCAATCCCTACCAGAAGACTATTGGCAAGCTAGCTCGTTTACTACTTTCATGTGACATGTATACTCCATACAGTGAAAACTGGCAATGCTGAAGGTGTTACATTCATGCATTTCCGGGCATTGTCTTAAATATTCAAGTCACCACTCATCTGGTTACACACCACTACCTGCAGCATGTTAGATGCATCTTACAACACAGCCCAAAGAAAATACACATGCAGATTGGTTAAAAAAATGTGTCTCAATCACTTGATAGAACCACAGAACTAGCCATAATGATGGTGCGAGCAAACATAATTTCCATTTTGATGATAAAGTAAACAAGTTGTTCTCTTTTTTTCATCAAGCAATATTCCAAAAGAAATAAGAAACACATCCTCCATGCAGAGTACTCCGTAAGCTCCGGCGACCGGCAAAATTTGCCGTCTAGTCGTCCTTGGTGCGCCGGCTACTCAAAGTAAATAAATTATAAATAATTTTTATTTTTAACAATGTGAGCCCATCTGTCAATTAAATTAAGCGTATGCAATATGTCTAATTTTCTTCTTAACAAATGTGTAGCGATTAAAAAACACAACTCTTATAGCTGTAAGATAAGAGAAATCTGAAATCATTCGGGCCGCGAGAATTGCCACCAAAAACGTGATGTGGGCACCGAGCTGTGAAGAAGCACTGAAATATTTGACTTCCAGGTAAAGCTTGTTTTTTTCTGCTGAAAATGAAGCGAAAACCCAGCAATCGCTGTTCAGCGTCTGGGACAGATTGAAAAGAAATTATCGAGATGGCACAAACGAAGATAAGTTGTTTTCTTTCAAAAATATACAATTAAAATTAGTTCTTTTATCTCCAGTGAATATGCGTGTAATTTAATTAGTTCTTTAAACACAACAACATGCAACCCAGCGTTTGGCTCGCACATGGAGGATTTTCGAGAGCAAATAACTGCAACGTACTTGAAAAAAATTAATAAAAGAAGATTTCCTTCAACAAAAGAAACAAACTTTGCAAGATCTTACACAATCTTCAAACTCGGCAGCAGTGAGATGTTTGTGTAAATATTGAAAGTGAGATATAAAACTGGCGAGCTTGTAGGAGGAAGGAAGTATGAATAAATAAATGCACTTTTTCAAGGCTTCATTACAAAGCGAAACATTTGCAAAATATCTCAAGTTTAAGTTTAATAGTATTAATTTTATGACTTTTGAAATCAGGACTGAAAAATCCAAAAAGTTGATGATGATCTGCACGCTTAATCAGAAGAAATTCTGAGCTTACATCCATGGGAAACTTCACAGGCTTGTGCTTGCAACAGTTACGAATAACAAGTTTCATCACATTCAATGACTTCCACCTCTAGCACTGTGTTAACGCCACTCAAAACTTGTCTTTTAACAAAATAAATGTAAAACCTCAATCTAGTACTTTTAATGCCAGCAAAACTCTTTTCTTGTTTGGGTTTCTGATCTGTTCTTACACACGATTGACCACAAGATAAGAACATTTTTGACATTTTTGATATTTTTTCACGAATTTGATATGGATGACGATGATTAAACTGTTCAACTAAGAAAAATACATTATATTTTTCTCAGCGAAAGTTCTTTTCTTCAAGAAAAGAACTTAAAACCATGATTGCTCAAAATACACTGAAATGCACTTTTTAGAATCCCAGTTTCAAAATGCTCCTCCATGTGGCCTCAATAACTTTTTATTGGCATTGTCCACCACCTACTCAAAGTTATTCTCCCTCTACTTCAAGTTTTCAGGAGAACCCTGTCCATGTTTCTGACTTATAGAGATACTTGCAGAAATTTGAGAGGACTCAAAAAAGCTGTGCAAACACTTGCCTGTCACCTCATGTTCCAACAGCGCAAGGTTCTTGTTCTCCCAAACTTCACTTGTGTTTGTATTAAACAATTAAAGTAGTCGCTTTCAATTTCTGTGCATGATAGTTGACGAAGGGGCATATCATGCACAGAAATCCAGAGCGAATAATCTAATTGTTTTTAGAAGTATAAATCTGCTAGTTGTTGAAAACTTTATCTTCATCCTCTTCACGGACACTTCGAAAATGCCAAGAAGCAGCAGTCATTTTGTTGACAAGGGCACACTGCTATGCTACTAAATATCTATCACAGAATAGTGAGTAGCGTAGAATCAGAGAACAGCATTTGTGATAGAACGCTAGTAGATTTATACTAAAACACAGAAACACCATGCATGTTTTCTATTTCTTAATTGTACCAATAAAAATATGAATGAGTCTGTGGAAAAGCGTCATTAGCAAATGTTATGAAAATGTAACATGAAGCCAATCTGCCCCTAAGTTTGGAAAAAAGTCATTCTGAATATTGAGCTATTCAGTTGAAGAACTTTTCAAAGATTGATGTAAAAAAATTTCCATTAATACATTCATTTCTTGATCATTGTGGAATGCTTGACCAGTCTCACTCATATTTTCTGATAATCTCAGACTGGGCTGCACATATAGACTTTTTCATTTGTTATATAGGTATGTTTTTTACACCTTGAGATACTGTGCATAACATAACTGGTCTACAGCAAGAACTAAGGTTGAATATCACATATCTATGACATATCTATTTGCATGTGACATAGATAGAAGTAAAAAGTTATTTCCTCTATACTTAATATGTTGTGAATCTTTCAAGTTTCATAACTGGCCAATTCCTGTGCACTGCTAGCAACTTTTTTTCCCTTTTTTTAACAACTCTTTCCAATATTCTCTACAACATAACAATGAAACCGTTATCATGTGTGTGACCTACATTAAACCCAAATACCACTCTTAACAATACTGCATTAGACTAACTCTCTCATGGTGTTAAACATTCTTACAAAAATGAACTCTTTCTTTTGGCACAAATATGAGATTTCATAACCTTTTTGTCCCTGTTTTTGAAAATCAAGGCTGTGTACAATTAAAATAGCAATTTTTAAGGGAAATGCCACATTTCTCCCTTTTAAATTTACATAAAAAATATACCACAGGATTTAATTGCAAATTCAGCTGTGGATGTCTCAGCTGGATGAATGATGTATCGTCTGGTTTTGAGCAAGTTTTTGCATATTGCACAGACTGTATGACTATGAAAGGGAAAAAAAACCCTTTGTTTAAATTCGTACGTTTCCTACGAACAGAACTTTGCTATATGTTGGCTCTAGATTCAACGAGCGTAGGGTTACAATCTTCTTTGAAAAAAAATGACTTCTTTACCAGCGTTGAAACGCAAAGAACAGATTTCAGCGGAATAAAAATAAACCTAATTCTCACTGGAGTCGATAGGTTAATTTGTCTGGAAAACTAAGGAAACCTGTTAGCGATTTAGAGCTCAGAAAAGTACTTACAGGAAATGTGTCGAAAATTTTCAGCTTTAGTTATCGGGCATTTTTGTCACAGGCTACTAAATCTACAGAGCGTTGACAGACAGTGTCGAAAACAACACAAGTTTCGCTGTCTGCATGCATGAGCAAACATAAATAGGGATGGAAAATAAATGTATTTTGCCTTGAACATCTAGACACGAAACCAGCAAAACTTTCCACCTGATTTTGACGCGAGAATATCCAGCGGATCACTTCGAAAAAGGTAATCCCGGCTCCGATGCAACCGAAAAAAGCGATGTCTGTACGTATATCAAAGTGAAAGCAAATATAGATCCGATCCGACCAGCGCCAAGATGTTACCGCAAGGCGATTTTTTAACGAAGTTGTTATTGTGCTGAAATCATTGAAAGTCCCCTTTTTAAGATTAGAAGTATTACGTTTTAGACAAACTCACCGACATGACAGACGAATGCTTCCAAGCAATTATTCCTACACCTCCGCTGCAAAAAACCTATTAAAGAACACAGAAGCGACAAGTTTGTCAGTTCAAATCACGCCAACGCTCGCGCTGAACCCACAACAGTTCTGAAATTTAGTGAGGTGAAAAGAACTTAAGCCTACCGTGAATCCAGCCCAGTAAGGGCAAGCATTCCGTATTCTATTCGATGAAGTGAAGGCGAAGGCTACAAACGACAACGCAGTTAATGAGACGCCTAAAAGGATTTGAACAACACCAAATCCTAGCGTAGTTCGACGGATTTTCAACATTTGTTGAAATCGGGTATTCTGTGCTCTCATTTCGTGAAAGTGGTAGCTTCGACGGGACGTGGACGGTTTTGGGAAAGCATAGCACGAAACAAACGAAATAATTAATCCAGCCTCGGGCTAGAATGTTCAATAACTTTCGAATATGTCTCCATCATCTTTGTCCCAGACGATTAGCCGGAAGCCTCATTCTGATGTTCCGTCTGGTATGCGAGCTTCTCTCTATGGGGAGGTGGTGGCTGTTTATTGCTACGACGTACAGTCACACAGAAGGTTTTTCTAACTTCGTTTATCTTTTCGTTTAGAACTCTAGCTAAAATCCTAAACAGTACACAAATGAAGCTAGATCGTAACGCTCCAATCTAATCATTAACCCAATACTTTAAGAAAAATCACCACCCCACCCTAGTCAGGATTGCGGCGATTTTGCGGTCAAGTTTCAGACAAACGTCAAAGCAGGAAGGTCACAAAAAGAGTTTCCATTTTCAAGGAAAAAAATTTAGTTATCATTGGTGATGTCTCCTGATGTCGCTAAGTATGTTACAGAAGTTGCCTAAGATGGAAAATTTTCTCGAGAAATCCAGTGGAACGAGATATTTTACTTTCGTGTGGCCGTCACTTGACGAATATTTATTTTAATGAAGACCCAACTGCGCTAGACTAAACACCAATGAACAAAGAAAGCACTATAAATTATTCATGACCTATACACCGGCCTTTTATTTTTTCACTCGTTTCTTATCTTGTTTTATTTGCGGTCTGCGAATTCATGATCGTCAAATTATGAGCGCCATCAGAGCACTTCGCTAAGTTTCGGGGAAATATCTGCCAAAAACGAGTCCAAAACGATATTTGGTGAGGAAAACTTGCATTGTCCTGCTTATTAAGACGCCATGTGCGTGTTTTTAGTTCTTTTTCTCTTGCGTGCTAATCATATTCCCCACATCCTGCCCCGTATTTACCAATATTAAAACAATTTCATTCTAAGTGCGAGCTTTCTGAAAATACTTGGAACATTAAATTACCATGGATGCCTGCATGGGAAACAAGCATTAAACACACGATTGTAGCTAAACGAGAAAATCCGATCAGTTCGAGAGTCTTCGTGCAAGCAAAAGCTAAGAACTGACGACTTTTAAAGTTGAGATCTTTGTTGCTCTGATCGGATATATAATAGACTTCAGAAATCGAAATAATATATGTACCACCCGCAAATTTTACACCACTAGCCGAGGCTGTCTCGCTTCCTGTTATTTCTTGAAAGCAAAATATATCACTGAATTAAAAAGGGATTGAGAATTCCGTCAGCCAAAACTTCTTTTTCAGTTCAATAAAAGTAGAAATCAAGTTGGTTTGACAGAAAGCCCCCCTCCAAGCCCACGCCTAATGAAAGAAAAACCTCTCTAAAATTATATCAAGTAGCTTTTCACTTTCAAGTCACAGGAAGGCGAGACAAGAAAACAAAGTTTACTGCTACCGCTATTTGTTTTCAGTTTAATAAAACAATGAAGGAAAATTTCCGCAGGTGGACGCTGGCACTCTTTGTTGAAATTTCGTGACTCTGGCCTGCTATTGTAGGTTGACGCATGCGCGTGGTACAGTTCGTGGGTTTAGACTAAGTGGTTTATCCAAACTGCACAGCGGGTGATCATGTCGCCAACTGAGTACGGGGCGCTTGCACTCAATTTTTCTTTCAACTACGTTTTGACTGGTATTTTTGAGAGGCTGGCTGTTGAATGAAGAAGCATTTTACGCGGTTCCTGAAAATAACGATTTTGAAAACCATGAAGGCATGGACCATGAAGATGAACAGTGTTAGTTGGCTTCCTTAGGTTATTTCGGTAGCTAAAACGATGGTCTTAACGCTTTTCTTTCCAATGACAAACACGTAACCATCAGGCTTTTTGTCGGAATCCACGTTACTTTGATCTTTTAGTTTTTACCCCATCACCTCCATCCAAAAAAGGATAATTTAGACTACTTTATCCTGTTAAAAGGTAGACGGCAGTTTAGACTCCGTGGAAAGAAAATTTCTTTTGAATTCCTTATTCCCGCTCACATACACTCTGGAGAGGGCAGAATGGGCACCAGTTCTCATAGGTTGTACCAGGCGTTCGGTCAGTTGGGAAGCAGTGCGAAAACGGCGGGAAGAACAAGGTAGGTAGGGGGAATACCTGGTAAATGGAGGGGGGCTTACGCTTACGACTGCCCCGAAACCCGATTATCCTAACCAATGCAATGGACATTACTTACGTCCATGTTTTGTGCATTTTCGCTGCGATCGCTTTAAAATAGGTCACAATGAAAACGAAAGACCAGTCATTAGTGAAATAAGCCCATTTTATTACATTCTCCATCAAAAAATGTTAAAAATATATATGTCTGTTTCCAGTTTGATGATTAATTAGTATTAATTTGTCACGCATGCAATATATATATTGTTACTGTCTGTTTCTACATAAATAAAGTTGTTGTTTAGCACATATTATTTTTACTCTTTACATCATTTTATTCTCGTATAAATGGTCTAGGTAATTTCGAAAGAGAGAGGATTAGAAACGACGACACGAGGCAGTGTCGCCAAATCTTGATGATAAGTAGGACTGATTAACAAAGTTTATTTCCCCGCTACTGATTTGTTTCTCTCCTTACATTTTGATTTTCATCTAACTTTTTTCACTGTCCTTTCAACCCGGATTGCATATACTTCCGTGACAACTAACGCTGAGAGATCAGTAGGATCATTCATGAACAACTGTGTTGCAGGACTCAGGCAACAGTCAATTCCCTTTCCTTCACAACTTGACAAGCTTTTTCCCAATCGTTCATAAAATATTCGGAGACCAGCTCTTTGAATCTGAAATGTATGAGAGATTTAGATATTAAGCGAGTGTTTTTCTCGGAATTTAATTTCCAAGCGTGAAGAGACCGCTAGGCTCCATTGTTTCCCTTTGTTCTTTTCTAATTTCGAGTTGAATTATAAGGTGTTGTGTTTTCTATCCTCTGGTGCTAAATGGTATTGTTCTTGTTGTGGTGCCATTTACTCCGGGGACAGATGCTCCCTTATATGGGCTGTTTAGGTGTGTGAGGCCCCAAAGGGTATGGTTTTTGAGCTGTTTTGGTCTGAAAATGGGCATAGATTTTGACCATTTTGGTCCGAAATAGTGTCTGTTTTTCACACTGGCTTGCCCTGGGTATTTTGCAGGGTTGTCATTAATTTTTTTGTCACCTGTAGCCTTATTCTCCACACCCATAGCAAATTTGTTACTTTGTGGGTGAATTCTCTAAACAACAGGGAATTTCACCCGCAGCATCAAGGGAAAATCAAGCATACTCAGCCGTAACAGGTGTTACGGCTTACGGCCCTTAACGACAGCCCTGTTTTGTTTACAACGAACTAATTATTTCCCGCATTAACATTGGCAAATTTGTAGGTCTTCTCAAATGTTTGCGCAAATGGATGCCATGTCTGTTTAGCTACGGTCATATATTAGAGTTGGCACTAAAATGGGGTATCGATTTTGGGCACAGGTCTAAAATAGGGTATGAACAATCACAGATTTTGGTCTGAAATGGGGTGGACTTAAAGGTTCGGCCCACGCACCCCGACCAAAACCCGAGGCATTTACTAAGCCTGGCAAATAAGGAATGGCACGTTGAGAAATACCAAATTTGCAGACCTTTATTTTAGCTGTGTGGTGGACTTGCCTACAAGTCGGGCTGCGAAAGCTGAGCATGTTCGCGTAACTCAAAAGCAGAATGCGCAGAGCGCGAGTGCTCCTCGCAGCAGGACCAGCTATAACCGCGAAGGACTTTGAGAAAGTCTAGCTGTGTAGCAAGAATTTAGGCCCCGTCCACAGTGCGCCGGAGAAGTTTTAAAACGCAGCTTTAATTCTACGGTTGGGCCCACCGTTCACACTAATCCGTCACGAAAACCGAGCTTTTGGAAAACGCTTTTCAAAACGGAGGAATTTGAAAACGCCGGCTTTGCGTCTAAGCGTGGACGGAAAACATTTTGCAAACAGAGCTTTTCGAAAACGATGACATCACGACAATGATAAGATTTCCCTACCCAAGTTTTCCTCAAACACAAATCCAAAATGACTGGTTATTGTCGGTTGCGTTTTCAAATCACTCCGGCGAAGTGTGGACGGAAAACATTCGATGTGTTTTCAGAGTGGAAACGCCGTTTTCACATTCCTCCGGCGCAGTTTGGACGAAGCCTTATACAATAACTGCAAACTCGGTGCAACTCCAAACTTCCCATTTCAAACTTGGTTGCTCAAACCAAAAGTCTTGGTTTGTTTCACTGTAATTTTATCCCCAATAAATCAAACTTCGGACTTCTCGAGACCAATGTTCATTTCCCTTGGAAGTTCAAGAAATCAGGATTTAAATTTATAATTAAACATAGTATTGTTGGGTGTGACGCGTAAACCACGGCAGAATGACTTACTTATTTAGTGGACAAAGTGAGCTTGAACATCCTGGAAGAATTTTCTCCTAAATAAACACAAGAGAAAGAAAGAAATGCAAAATATGTTTGTAAAAGACCACGAACAAATGGATGTGAAGAGAATGGGAAAAGCTGTTGAAACATACAACATGGACAGCTGCTTCCACAGCTGTTTTCTCCGGCTTTTCTCGCAAACTAAAAAGATCTTTTGTCGCAATGGAAAAACTGGTTCATAAAATATATATTTTTCATTTTCTTCAAATACAATCTAAAGGCATTTATAGCCAATTCGAGTATACGTTTTCCATGGGCAATTTTCTAATAGCCTTTTTCATGTTGATAACTGAGAATTGATACATTTTCTTGTAGCAAATCAACAACAAACGCCGCCGATTGTTAAAGGTCGGGAGCCAGTTGAGCTTAAGAGGATTTACCTTTACTACACAAGAGTGGGAGCGAGGGTTTGAACACTCGTCAACACTCCTCAGTCTTATTGGCCTGAATTCAGTTTTACATGTTTTCTACAAGTAAGGAGAGTGAGAGCTTCTTCGTATGTAACAAAATACGAAATTATTGCAGTACATACCTCTCCTTCATATAAAACTCGCACAAAGTAACCTTGATCCTGAAAGGAAAATAATCTTTTAGTAACAATATTACAGTAGTTGGAGATATAGAGGCCTTCCTTTGAACTGACCTTTAATATTTCATTTTGGCTACAATTTACCATATTACAATGGAAAGAATGCGATGAAAAAAGCATACCGTCAGGGGCATACTGAAATCCCTCCCCGGGGTTATAGCCTTACTCTCTACTAACTTAAAAAATGTTTAAAATGTTTAAAATGTTAAATGTTGAATGTTTATTGTGGTCGATGCGCTTAGCTTAAACTAGCTAGCTAGTTCTCAGGCATACCACTTAAACTGAAAGAAATATTTCAAATAAACATAACGTGCTTGAAAATCCCAACTGGCAGGAGGCAGACCAGTTAGCTATTTATGAGCATGACCGAGGTGTTGAACTAGAGTCTTCTGAGAAACAACTCCAGCTTAGTGGTCAGAGCGGGACTTGAACCTGCGACCTCTGGATTTCAAGTTCGGCGCCCTGACCACTCAACCAACCCGTATATATGTCTATATGTGAATCCTCCACCATCAAGGTTCTGCACTGTGACTGGCTGTCTGGGAGGGCAAGATGAAGCTATCTTGTCTACTCTGGATTGCCCGCTATGTCCCACGAGAAACTTACAGGTGACCGTGTCCTGTATGCCCCTAATTTAACCCTTTATTGACTAAGCTTATAGTCATTTAATAACCCATATATGCCACTCATGAATTGGTCAGCTCATTTCTGCATAGTCGTAATCATACCCAAAACCCGTCACAAAGTTTCATAACCCCGGGGTTAATAAACCAACTACAGCACTAGATTATCTTGAGCACAGAGAGATCTTTCTCTGGGTGCTATTTCAGTGCTCTCATCCTGAAAACGCCTGTACTGCATTAGCACAAATGCTAATGCTTCCTCAAGAGTTGTGTCTGAGAATTTGTTTAGTTAACTGATGATACTTTGTTACCTTATCTCTGTAGAGCTCAAAAGTCAAATCAGCAGCAAAGCCAGGCCACTTGTCATCAAAAATACCAAGCGCTATCAGAAGGGCTGCCACAGATGTATCATGTACTGAGTACAACATCATCTTGTAATGACTGTTGGAAAAGAAAGCTACTTTATTACTGAACCATCTTCTCATATGAGTGCAATTTAGGCCAGAAAAATATGCAAGGTTCCTTATAAGCATCACATCATACATTGGTTACTATATAAGAAACACTGATGTTGATACTGAGCAGCCTAGGGGAGACCAACTGACATATTTTTCAAGATGCATCATCCATTATGGAGCGTCTAATATTGACTTGAACTGTATACTAGTAAATTTATTTAGCATGTATGTACTTTGTACAAAATTTTAATTTAAATTAATTTCATCTTTTATCTTTTTTTAAGTAAAAGTCGTCTGTCTGTCTGTCTAACTCTACTCTAGGTTAGTCCCATCCCCACCCCACCCCCTCCCAACCAATTTTACCAAATCGCCAGAAGTAGCTGTTCATACCCTGGGGCGTAGGACGCACTGGGAGTACAGCAGGTTCCCCAAGAACACAACACAAGTACAGAGTTAATTTAGAGGGGTGAGAAGAGCTTCTGATTACGGTCAGTACGTGTTTTCCGGTTGGGATATTTGACACTAGATTACCATACAACTTACATTAACTTAACAGAATGATTACAGTCCTTTATCAGTGTAAGGAAACAATAACAATACAAACTGAAATACAGTTTACATACCTTCGGCCATCAATAGTTTTGATAAAATTATCCGTCACTTCTTCTAAAAACACTCCAACACCAAATGAAAGATATTTTTTCCTACCAAGTAATATTAAAGGTACTATTTAACATTTTCAGGACATAATTTGTCCAATAGGCATGGGGGGAGGGGGGGGGGGCTCTCATATAAAAATGATGAGGGTGCTCGTTGTACCTTTTAGGGGTGGAAAAAAGCGCTTTTGGTAGCTCTTAGGGCGTTAAGCTTCAAAAGGTCCACAGTCGGAGCTTTTGCGGTACCTTTTAGAGTATTGAGCCAAAAACACACGACAGAAGATAATGTGTTATGATAATGTAAGAATTGGTACCTCTTAGAGGTGAAAAAATTTCAAGCCATGCCCACCAAATATGGTCTTGGTACCTCTTAGGTGTTCTTTTCAAAATTGCCTATGAGCACTTCTGTCCTTGGGAGTTCTCCCACCTCTCCAGGCCAACAGGGAGGTGACAAAAAGAACAAAATCTCAGGCACCTTACTTTATAACCTCTGAATGGCCACCACTATAAAAATTCACCACTATAAAATTCCCACTCCAAATAATTTTTTTTTTCCAAAATAGCATTGATTTCAGTTTCACTGATTAGTAATAAAGACAGTTTAGATTCCTTTGTCTATTTCTTTTCTATCTTGTATATTTTCAATCTTTTTGTATGTGCCTAAGGTATGAACAAACCCA
>Ga0126339_10000543_pt1 | contig 21399 bp, 13 predicted proteins | sample OrbTmetagenome_2_FD_92532 | JGI IMG/M metagenome (GOLD analysis project Ga0126339, IMG submission 92532) | Coral microbial communities from Petempiche,Puerto Morelos, Mexico - Orbicella T R C metagenome | ecosystem: Host-associated > Invertebrates > Cnidaria > Coral | place: Petempiche,Puerto...
GGGGGGGGTCAAAATCACGTTTCACAGAAAATAAATTGGTCCTTTCACAATTCATGGGAAATAAAATCGCATTTCACGTTTCATGACACAAACTTACGTAACTTGTGATATTTGTAAAGTTACGCCCAAAGCACAGCCTTGTTAGATGTCTTTATCATCTGTTTGCTTCTTGTTCTGCACGCAGCAAAAAGAAAACCGCACCTGCACCTTATCTTCCTTTATCTCTTGAAAACTCATTTTGATATTCATTTTCTGGTGCAAACTCTAACCGTTCTCCCTGGTGGAGAGCAGTCTGATACAGTGTACACATGTTGAGAGGAAGAGTTCAAGCCTTGTTCTTAGTTGTTGGACATCTTATCGGACGGTGTGTTGTCCAACGCATTTACCATATGGGCATTTGCTCAGTTCCTCATCAGTTGGTCATTTGAACTCAAGGAAGGTGACCTTTGTTTTTCTCTTTGGAAAATTCTCAAGGTGGATTTGTGTTGAGGGTACCGGATAATACAATGATGAGTGTGTAAAATAAAAAGTGGACCACTGTGTTATTCTTTTCACTGATTCCAGGGCTGTCCCCAAAATCTCTGGTGTAATGTACTGAGTTGCATCCAAGTGGGATACTTAAAAATGAGAAACTGCATGGAGGTTCCTCAGATAAAAATATCCAAATCCCCATATGCGCTGCACTAGAGAATGGAAAACGTGATTTCTCTCTTCTGTTAAAAAAGAAACTGATCAAAACGGTTACATTTGGTAAAGAATGCAGATCATGTTGACCTTAGTCTGTTTGCACCATTTATGAAATAGCGGCAGATTGAAATAACTCAGGATGTAAATGATGGGTAAAATAACAAATCTGAACAAAGGTCACCAAAGACAGGGAACATGGAGGCCAAGCAATAAAGGGATGATAGTCCTGTCATGGTCATGCAACACTGTTAATTACTGTCGAAAATAATAAAACGCACAACCAAAATCACAGTTCATGATGAATTAAATTCTTATTTCTCATTTCACGAAGAACTTTTTTGGAAAATCATGATTCACGGCTACCAATGAAATCACGATTCATGAGAAAAAAACAAGCTATTTCACATTACACGGAAAAAAATTAGTCCATTCACGAATCACGAAAATACCCTTTACCAACAATAAATATTGTTATGTGTACAGTGTACAGTTGTAAGGTACTTCCCTCATTATTCCTTTTTCTTTGCAGCCATCATGAACCCCAGAAACCTGAGTGAAAAACCCAAGAGCTTTACTTTTGATTATTCTTACTGGTCTCATAATGAGGTAAAGATTTCTAATATGCAAAAAAGGCTAAAATAGCAACTCCACTATCTTGGACAGGGTTGAAAATAATGGTCACATGGTTGCCGGTCAAGATGACTAGCCAGTTAAAGTTTAATGCAGTTGTACACTGCACCTCATTTCTGGCCTGTCAATTATAACAACACAATACAATAATTATGGGGCTTCTGATATTCTGCAAACATTTTAAAGAAATTACATGTACATGTATGCAGAATTTTCAAGGCACATTATGTGGCAAGAAAGGTCTATTTTGCAGCAAATTATGCAATTTCTTTTTAGCAGTTTAACCTTGTTTTATTAGGTCTCAGAGGAGCACAACCCATTTTTTGCTATCCAAGACCCTATTAGACATTTTCCTCTCTTTTCCTCAAATAATTTGTGCTATTTTGTAAGAACTTTGGGATTTTTTGGGAATTATGTGATTTGTTACAATTTTAGGTCAATTGTGCAAAATCGCACCATTGCAGAATATCAGAAGCCCTGAATAGTACCATAATCTTTATTGGCTCACAAACAAAATTACACGGCAGATACGTTAAAAGTTGATTTTACCTGTTAATAAAGATAAAAGGAAAGTAGTTATTATAAAACAAGAGCCTGGAGGCTAAAAGAACCATTATGATTACATTTTCGAGTTAGTCCCTATTGGCTAGTTAGAATTATTTTTATTGAAACAAAAGAGAGGAACAAGGGAAGAAAATCAGACCCAGTAAATAATGCTTAATAATTTTCCTCTAATACAGATTCCAGTACTGGCACATTCTTATGAGCCATCAGACTAAGTGAGGAGTTTGACTTAATTTGTCTTTTATACCTCTCTAAATTTTTCTAGGATGATCCCCATTTTGCATCACAGAAAAAAGTTTATGCAGATATTGGCAAAGAAATGTTGGCACATGCATTTGAAGGGTTTGTATCACATGTATGTTTTTGCAGTGTCATTTTCATTATCCTGTTTTACCATTATTTTATCATACAGTATATGCTTTGCACTTAACTTGTTGAGGCTTTTGGTCCAATATCTGGTACTTGAAAGAGTTATGTCATGGTTTGCGGTTTACCCTAAAAATTCAATTTCTGTGTTTGTCATCCATGTTAATCTGCTACTTCCTTAACCATCCTCGATCCCTCAAGGTTTATTATCTCTTTGGTGTTTTTCTATCTAGTAAACCAATATTTTCAGGTTTCTTTCAACTTAAAGGTAATTTTGTACGTGGCCAAAAGGCCATATAAGAAACATACATGTAAGTTCTGTCTCATCAGCATGAATCCGTATTCTGCCTTCAGGTACAACATCTGTATATTTGCATATGGCCAGACAGGCTCAGGAAAGTCTTATACAATGATGGGTAAACAGGAGGCTGACCAAAAAGGAATTATACCACAGGTGAGAGATTTGTCATGTAATTCAAAGATTAACAATGCATTGAATCTCCAAATGATGGACACACAACCTGTTCCTGCGCATATGTAGTCTAATTATCCTATTATTATCTGGCATCCTATTCCTGATAATTAACAAACAAAGCATGGTAGAAACAAGCTTTAGGACTTCTGCCTTTGTTCTACATGTAAAGTAGGTGTCTTACATTTTATATCCCAAAATTTTAACTAAACTGGTTATGATTTTAAATAACAGAAAAAAAAACTTAATCCCAACAAGTAAAGTAAATATTTTACCATTAATTTGTCTTTGATTATCATTTTCCGTTAAATTTTATGTAGCTTTGTGAAGAGCTGTTTCAAAAGATTGATAGCGAGGACAGTGATGAGATGACATTATCTGCTGAGGTATTAAAAACACTTTAAACTACTGGGTCTACCTGGTAAAATGTTTATTATTTATTACAAATAATTCATCAAAAACTAGGTATTCAAGAGCAAATTTTCTAACATCTGAATCAGTTAAATACTGCTTGCATCAGCTTTAATTTCTCAAAGAATTATACATGTACATAAATTATCTGTTTGGCATCAGGTGAGCTATCTTGAGATCTACTGTGAAAGAGTACGAGATTTATTAAGTCCAAGTGCCAAGAACAACTTGAGAGTGAGGTAAGCTACATGTACCCACAGCATCAGAAGTGTTAATGTTGAGTCATTTTGTGGACAAATACTTTGAAGAAGTATTCCTCCTTCTCTCCCATCAATTTCACAGTCATTTGTAGCTCACATACATGTACATCTATAGTTTGTCACAGAGATCTTTCAAGATCCTTGAAATATTTCTACCAGTGATGTCTCATAAAGAAACTTCCCCATCTCCTTAGAGTTGTAGGTACTCTCTTGTACACGGGAGTTTTTCACAGTTTGTTTCAGGTAAATGTTTTTGTTTTCCATTGTTGCTTCAAAGAGAACACCCAATGCTAGGACCATATGTAGAGGACCTGACCAAACTTGCTGTCACCTCATTTGAGGACATAAATGACCTCATTGATGAAGGCAACAAAGCCAGGTAAGTTAATTAATAATATTATTAATATTATTGGTGTAGAGAGGTATTGGTAGTCGTCATGAAAGAGTGAGAAATAAAAGGAATGAAGCTTTTTTTTTGACATCTTTCATTGGTTCATTAAACTATAATAACATAGCTAGAAAAGCTCTGCTATCATATTTAAAAAAAACGTAAGTGTGCATCACAATACAACGATGCATGTGTATGGTGTGAGCTGGTTAAAGTTTGCTTTGCCATTTCCATTGTTAAAAAAACAACAATTGATTCATGCTTTTAGCTGTGCATTATCAATTTTTAAGTTATGATGTACTTGAGAAGTTAATTTAGAGAGCACTCATAGCTAGAGTTGCCCCAAGCTGCACCTTTAGCAACTCTTACACTTCTTTTGTGCTCTCTAAACTTCACACATGCATGTGACGCTGATGCATGCTAAAGCATGAACCAATTGTTAATCGTACACAGTCCTGTAAACTTAGCCTTAAAGGAATGCAGTGCCTACTGAGGTTGCAGTGCATGCAGAGAGGGGTGTGACTATAACCCTTCCCATGTGCTGTGGATTTATAATACAAGTGATGTTTGCAAATTCTCTCAAAATTACATCAGCCTTTAGGCGAGCGCAATTTGAAAGAATTTTCAAATATGGCTTGAAGTGTAAGTCCTTAATTGCTTGAGCTTTCATACAATAATTTATTAATATATGACCGAGGAAATTTTGAATACATGTACACATGCGTCAGTTCTCACTGTAGTGCAAATTTAAAATTAACAATTTTTTAAATTTTATTGGCCTGCTCTCAGCCAGTCACTTTCTCTGTCATAAGATAGAGTGTTAAAGACCTTGAAATTAATTGAATGTCAGCTTACTTGGTGATATACAAGATCATTTCTTACAGAATATATAGCAGTTAATATACAAGATAACATAGCATACAGAATTTGTAAAAATTGAGTTGAAATTATTTATCACAACAATAATGATTAAATTTTTATTTTCTTGAAATTCCTTTTAGTGTTCTGTATTGAGGGCTTATTATTTTGTTGTTTTTTTTTCTAATTCACAGGACAGTGGCTGCCACTAACATGAATGAAACCAGCAGTAGATCCCATGCAATTTTCAGTATTGTGTTTACACAGCGAAGGTAAGAATATTGTTGTGATAAGTGAATGAAGATGGTGAATTTTTTTGTTTCTTTTCGGGGCACTATGAATCAAATTAGGGCACATGTAAAAAAAAATAATACTATAAAATAGACAAATACATGTACATCAATAAATAAATAAATAAATAAATAAATAAATAAATAAATAAATAAGTAATAAATAGATAAAATTTCACATGCAGGCACCTTCACACCCATATATGCTCACACCTTTCAAGGCATGATTTTATGGTTTTGCAGAAGTCTAATTTAAATTGAAATTAGTTTTTGTAGTCCATGTGTTATTTTAATTATGATAAAGTCTGATATGCTTCTGTATTTTAATAGGCATGACTCTTTATCAGACCTTTCATCGGCCAAGGTACACAAGCTTGAAGTTGTCACAATTCGCACTTGCACTAGCCAATCAGAATGTACAGCTTGTATTCAATCTTTGTCATGTAAAGTTTTTATGTATCTTTCATGTAGGTCAGTAAGCTGAGTTTGGTGGATCTTGCTGGCAGTGAGAGGGCAGATGCAACAGGTGCTAAAGGGGAGAGACTCAAGGTGTGTGTGGCATGACGTTTCATATTATAATCCATCAGGAAGATTAAAGCAGGGCAGTTCATTTGAGGTTATTCTGGTTGTATAGAAAACTAAATTGTTTCATCCAAGTCTATCAGACACCAATTTCTTTTCTTGCAAGTACAGTATATAGACCACTTTGTGGATTGCACTTAATTGAGACTAACAAGGTTTGTGTGAGTGTTTCAGGAAGGTGCAAACATCAACAAATCATTGACGACCCTTGGGAAGGTGATCTCCGCTCTAGCTGAACAGGTAATTAATTTAATTTAGACATTGATTTATAATAAGATTATGCTTAGAGGACATAGATGTAGCTTGGCTTCCATTATGAATTCCAGATGAAGTGAATTAAACCAGTCACCAAACATGCTTGTAGTTTACATACTATAATAATAATTTCTATATTAAAGTATCATGTTTATTTTTATGAGACTTAATTCAAGTATTGTTTGTGGATCCCTGCCTTTGGTGTTTGTAAATAATTCAAGCAGTCATGAAATAGAAAGAGAGGAACATCACATGTACATCAACATGCTTTTTTATTCCTGACCTTTGTCGGTGTAAAAAATTCATATGCACTTGATGCTTCAATCTACAAGACGACAATATCAAGTCATTGTTTGTTAAAATGTTAACCTAGATATAACAAAGGTTTTGCTCACATACATGTACCAACTTTTCTTATCTTCCAGTCTTCTCAAAAGAAGAGGAGGAGATCAGATTTCATACCATACAGGGACTCCGTCCTGACATGGCTTCTGAAGGAAAATCTAGGTTTTTCCTTTTTTCTTGTTTCAAAGCTATATCAAGAACTAATCAAAACTACTTTTCTGTTACATCTAGTAACCAGATTTGAGACACATGTATTTTTTTCATCTCAAAATAGGTGGAAATTCAAGGACAGCCATGATTGCTGCCATTAGTCCAGCAGACATTAATTTTGAGGAAACATTGAGCACATTGAGGTACAACCATTTTGATTTCCTTTGTTCTATTATTTAATAAAAACATTCCTCAAACTATTCTTTTTCATTTGTTTCCTAAAGTCTCATCTCTCATTTCATCTCCTCCAGTGTTAGGCTGGGTATAATTCATCAAGTTTAAACAAAGAAAGTCATAACTGTGACAGTGTTTGGATATCTGATTTTAATTAGTATAGATTTTTACAATTTTGTGATTTTATTTCTCTGTTTTCTCCTTAGTTTTAGTTTTGTTTGAGAAGATATATCGAACACTCAAGACAGTGTTTGACCACATTTCCAAACACCTCAGGGTTCATTCAAAACACTCCACTGCAGGTCGTATTTTCCTCAACTCTGTTCTCAGTGTTTGGAAAGGTGGTCAAACAATGTCTTTTGTGTGTCATATATTACTTACTACCTGCCACAGTTGGATTTCCGCCCTGTTAATCATTTCTTCTTCCCTGTAGGAGGGTGAGTAGGGGAGGAGAATCTTGAATCCATGCATTCAACAAGGGCACAATGTAGAATGCCATGTTCTAAGGGGTTCCTTTATTGACACAAATTTATCTTAGTTAATTAACTCTCTTGCTATTTAAATGTTCTAACAGATATGCTGACCGTGCCAAGCAGATTGTCTGTAAAGCTATTGTCAATGAAGATCCTAATGCAAAGGTATTGTCAAACAACCTCCAGATAACAAAGTACATGTGTACCTCCTGGACTTCACCAAAATTCCACATGCCACTCTTAGGATCAATAAGCCTCATCCCTGAAAGAATTAAGTCTATTTATAATAATGTATTAAACCAAGAATCAGAACACAGGCCACAGGCCTACCAAATTTTTTTGGTGTGGATGGTTTTCATCATAGAACAAGACAACAAGGCTTGCTCTCAAGTTCTTAAGTCGACAAATCAATCCAGACCAAGAGAGAACAACTTCCTGTTAATGCTTATATTCATTTTACATGAATCAGTTTTAAAAGCCCCTCCCCCAATATTACCTGGTTTAGAAAGGTTAGGTTAGCTGACACAGTCAATGAAAAGCACAGTTTAGCTCACAAACAGAAGATGGTAAGCCTGTGAACAGAAATTTGAACTGACCCTTTCATATGTCTAATCTCCAACATGTGGGGAACTGTGAACTTATGGAACCCTATTCAATTTTTTTAAAATCAATAGTTTCATTCTGAAAATGTTTTCAATAACCTTATGTCAAAGTTGCAAAGAATCATCCAAAGGAAACATCTTTTCCAATCTAGATTATTAGAGAATTAAAAGAAGAAGTGTCAAAGCTAAAGGAGCTTCTTGTCAACGAAGGCTACAATCCTGATGATCTGCAATGTAAGTTGAAAATCACTCAGCATGTCTTTGCTCCTCCTTTTATTTATTCGTTTCATTTACATATGTAGTGCCCATTTATACTTATTTTTGTTTCTTTAAAAACATTTTTCTTGTAACTTTATCTTCTTTCCTTGAAGACTCTTTTCCATCAGGTTTTTTGACTAGTGCATACTTCGTTTCTTGGGGAGGCAGTGTGGCCAAGTGGTTAGGACACCAGACTTGAAATCTGCAGGTCATGGGTGCAAGTCCCTCTCTACCCACTTAGCTAGAGTTCTCGGTAGACTGTAGTTGAACTCTTTGGTCTGCAAATAGCCAACTGGTCTGCCTCTTGCCAGTTGGGAGTTTTAAGCGTATTTTGTTTAGTTGATATTAATATTTGTTTCGCTCAGTTTAACTGGCGTGTCTGTGAACTACAGTAGCTAGGTGTAGCTAAGCGCATTGACAACAGTATAAACATTCAACAACATTTTCATTTTCAGCTGTGTTAAAGCAGGGTTCCACTCACTTGCCAAGAAGGTATAGCCAGGAATTCCAGGATGGAACCCTAGAGAGGCTTAAGGTTGGATTCTCTCTGAACTCTTTAATCCTCATAAAAACTCAGGTCAAGAGAACAACAGATCTGATAAAAAACTCAATTACCTGAGGAGAGTTACAGATACTGTACAGCTGTACTAGAAGATTAAGGCCAGTTCAGATGGGTACGAGAGTTGATGTGTGCTCACTGGATAAGAGTTGGACAAAAGTTTACTTCAACTCTCTCTGGAGGCACTTCAGGTTTTCGTGATGTGAAATGACCTGAGAAGCATTTAGTTCATTGTTCTTCACTGGGTGCAGTGTTATCTACCAATAGAAATTGGGCCAAAAAAGCACCTTGGTACAATACCTTGACCTTAAGGTGCACTTGCTGACAAGGAACCTGTGTTGAAAGAGGTACCAGCCATATTGTTGGAGCCCAACATGTCCCCATGCTTCAGTCAATGGCCTCACAGAGCTTGTCACGTCATTGATGTAGCATTTAGAATAAATGCCTGGCCTGTAGTACATCTGTATAATCAGATTATCAACCTTTAGTTGATAGTAACACATAACTACTCCTGTAACAGCTACTGGACTTATTCTGTAGTTTGTGGATGCAGTTAATAGGTCCACCTAAATTTGCTACTTCCGTTTCTATACAGACGTGTGGTATTATATTGAATTATAGGTATCAGAGAAACTTATAGCTGAGCTCAATGAAACCTGGGAAGAGAAGCTAAGGAAAACAGAAGCCATCAAGCAGGAGAGGTTAGAATAGATAAAACAATTTATGATTCTTTAAAGTGTTTGAATTAGCTACTGTTCAGGTTTGTTACAGTAAACTAGCTAAGAGGTAGTACTGTTGAAATAGATGAAAATTTTGGCATCATCCCATTCTTTTCCACCTTATTGGTTTCAGGTCATCTAATCTCAGACATCTTTCTCCTTCTCATGAACGTCTTTAGTGATCATCAAAAGGTTCTAAACATTTCTTGGAACCTTTCACCACAAACTTAAGGGGCTGTTTTTAGGTTACATTATAAACCTCAAAGAGATAATTACAGATAGTGACAAAACGCGTGAAAAGATTTCATTTTATTAATTTTGCAGAGAGGCAATGCTAGCTGAAATGGGTGTTGCTATTGGTGTTGATGGTCATACAGTTGGACTTTTTCAGCCAAGAAGGGTAGGTTATGAACACAGTTCCTGCAATATGATTCAAGTGTTTACATAAACGCAGTTCAAAGTCATGGCTTATTAAATCTTTTAAGTACTAGACATTTAAGTGTTAAGTATTGCTCTACATTTCTGTGATGTGCTGCTGAATGACTTACTCTGCTGGCTTGTTAAAATACTGTAAGACTTATCATTATATATACTGATACTGTGTGCCAAAACGTCTAATGACTATTCTTCATGACTTGATACGTTATTGTCACTACAAAGGACAGCACAACACCAAAATTGAGCAACACGGAAGCTGTTTGTATTGCTTGAATTTCTTTCAGAGTCCTCATTTAGTGAATTTGAATGAAGATCCCTTGATGTCTGAATGCCTTCTTTACTACGTGAAGGATGGAGTGACAAGGTACATAAACTGTTTGTAACTCAAATTATAACTCTGAACTACCAACTTACTTCTTGTTAGCTAGTTGTTTTTTGATGGACATTCTTTGAATGTCAAATCTGACGTTCATAACTTTCGGAAGTCGTGAGTTTGTAAAATATCATTATAGAGATGTTCTAATCGCCCAAATAGGCCTTATTATCGCGAGGTTATCCCTCTCAATATATAAATAGACATGGTACTTGTTTTTTGGAGGATAATGTTACTACGCGCGTGGCGTGGATGTTTTCGTGGAGGGAGAAGATACGTGTAAGGGCTGTCCACGTTGGCAAACTCCGCGTCACGGGACTGGCTGTTTCTAGACCATCCTGGGATTTCTGAAACCGCTGTAAATAAGGCTTTGTGGGGATTACGTTGGGAATAAGACCTTTATTTGGGAAAACTCTCTTTACACTCTCTTAGTTTTAACTTAAAACTAAGAGAGTTTTAGTTTTTTGTACTGCAAAGCAGTACAAGGGCTGGCCAAAGCTCCCAAATTCCATTAAAATGTCAAGCAATGGATTGAACTGAACTTAAGTTGATTTATAGCGACGCAATTGCTTCGGTACGTTATTTTCGTGACTGTTATGTTTATGCTGTAGGGTCGGCCAAGCCAGAGCAAAAAGTCATCAAGATATCCAGCTGAGTGGCGAGAATATCCTTGATGAGCACTGTCTCTTAGAACATAATCAAGGCAAGTGAACCCTTCATGTTGTTGAGCTCATATTCACGTCGCATTTGTCGCGGAATTTACACAGTATCTTTAGCTCTAATATTGGCGGCCTGCTTCGTTCTTCAAGGCAGATTCTACTTTCCAAAAGCTGTGGAACGCCTTCCCGATACCCACAAATCATTGGATTCAAAGTTTATGTAGTACGTGTGCATGTACAGTACTTTGTTGTTGGTGATGCTATTGTTATTGAAGATGTTAATCTTAGCTTTGTGTTGTTATCTGTAGGTGTAGTAAAAATAATTCCGTGCGAGAACAGCCGTACATTTGTCAACGGAAAGTTGGTCACAGAATCCACAGTGTTAAGATCAGGTGAGTGTTGGAATGAAGACACACTAGATTGTTCATGAATTTCCAGTTGTCAGAAAGGGGTGGCTGGAACTTAATTTCATTCAATGTTCCATTTTTCAGGGGCTCGTATTATTCTTGGAAACAATCACGTATTCAGATTTAATTATCCTGATCAAGGTATGCTGTTTGATTGTTTCACGTGATTTTTGTTTCGTTGACGAGAAACTTGGCAAAAAAGCTTGATATTTTATTTGCTTTATCACCAGCGCGCGAGGAGCGGATTCGTCAGTCCCGAGGAAATCTTCTGGAAGACATCAATGGTACGTTAATGTCTGTTCCCTCTTTTAGGTCCCGTCCGCAAAACGCATCAAATGTTTTCCTTCCACACTACGCCTGAGAAATTTGAAAACGCAATAATCACCCGTCAGTTTAGATTTGTGTAGGAAACCTCGGGCAGGGAAATCACAGGATTATCATAACTTCATTGTCACTGTTTTCGAACAACTCCGTTTTCAAATTCCTCTAATTTGAAGAGCGTTTTCGAAAAGCTCTGTTTTCGTGAGGGATTAGTGTGGACGGTAAGCCTAATCGTGGGAAAGAAAGTTGCTTTTTCAAATTTCTCCGGCATGGTGTGGACAGGCCCTTAGTATCAGTTGCCAGCCATGTTTACTTAAATGTGAGATGGACGTGGATTTTTCGTGATACTGCACTTATGACCAATATCAAGTTATTCGTCAATCATCTATAAAAAAAACAAAGTTTTGAAAAGCTGCATTAAGTCCCACATTCTTATAATAACCCCTCCCTCCCTAAGAATAACACTACTTAAAAGAAAAGCCTTTAAAGGTGAGGGGTTTGATACAACTTTGATAGTACATGTACAAGATAATACTGCCAGCTAGCACTAATATACTACTCTCTCTGAAGAGAAGTTAACCCAAGAAAATTATACTAACAATATTAAGTGAGTCAGTTCCAAGGAAATATACAGAAGGAGTGGCATTAAATAAAAGTTTATTGCGGTTGTTTCTGTAGGAAAAAATGAGCCGAAAGGTGAAGAGCCTGTAGACTGGTCATTTGCCGTGTTGGAACTCCTAAGAGAGCAAGGATGGGATGTTAAAGAAATGAATGAAAGGTGGAGTGTTTTGTAATCGTTATGGGAAATTAATAGTTTAAGTCTGCATAGGAGCCAAGAAGCTCATCAGGCCGGAGCTTAACCCGGTTTCAGTAGCATGAAGCGACTAGGGGTTTTTCTACTCCCCCCTGGATGGGATGCTAGTCCATCGCAAGGTTAGCCCCCAGCATTGAGTTCGCCGGTACCCATTTATACACCTGGGTGGAGAGAGGCACTGTGTCTTACCCAAGAACACAACACAACGCCCTCTGCCAGGGCTCGAACCCGGACGACTCGCTCGGGAGTCGAGCGCACTGACCACGAGGCCACCGTGCCTCCTCTACTTAAGTAACACTGTTTTACTGCTGGTGATTGTTTTTTATGTAGATTTGTAGGGACTTTTCATTTTAAACGGACACTGTAATGCTTTTCTTCAGGGTTCTCGAACTTGAGGAGCAAATTAAGAAAGAAAAAGATCAAGCTGACTTGCTTCTAGAACAACAGAGAGTGGTAATGTTACCCTTGTGTGTGTTTTTAGCGCACTGATTGTCTTACTAACTGATTGCTTGTTGTGCTTAAACTTAATCTGTGAACTTTGTTAATTCTTTATTCAGAGCTATGAAACTCGACTACAGGAACTGCAGCGGAAGGTAATCAAATAAGTGCACCTTTTTATTTGTTATAAGATAAACTTTCATACTAGGCCAGACTCATAGCCCAGGACCTTCTGATAGTTTAAGTAAATAGAGAATGAAAGATAATCCGAATATGTTCATTGTCTTTTGCGATGTTCAGCACATAAATAAATTCAAGTTACGCCATAAAATCAGGAGTTATCAATTTTAAACTTCTCCTTAACATTTCTGAGAACGAAAGACCTCCTTAAATTTTATTCAAATACTTAAAACGTTTTATGTGCAATTGTACAAAGTGTGGATAAACGATTCTGAGGTAAAAATTAAAATGTTTCATCATTAACCAGGGTGATCCCTGAAAATAATGATTTTGATTGCATTTTTTTTTACAAATCTTAATTTGAATCATTAAAAACTCCTTTAGTTTGTCATTAAATGAAAAATGCAATTAAACCCTTGGCTGGGATATAGTAACACATGTTTTTGCACACCCTGGAAAATGAAAGCCTGGACCAAACCCATCACTCTGCACTTTTTGTTCTCTTTTTGATCTTTTAGAATGTTTCTCTGCACGGTTCTTCACGTAAAAAGAAAAAACTCATGTTGATCTTTCCACAATCGAAAACAGCACAAATTCACTTTTCTTCCAAGAATTCCCGCCGTGTACATCACCGGCGGGCATCAACAACTGAAGGCAATTCTAAGGTACTTAGCCTTTCGATTTAAGAACGCTGCTAACACGTTGTAATAAGCAATGGGTAGGCAGTTGTCTTAACAAATTTTAAAGGTTTTTCAAGATCTTCGATTGGACGACTACCACACGAGACTTTCATTGTTGTTGTTTTTTTTTTGACGTGACGTGCATCACGTAAAACAGGGTTCGGTTATCTCCACTAATTTTGTTTTCTGTTCACGTTTTACTTTCTTAATTCATTTGCACAAATACACACTTTACATGTAAGTCCCGAGCTATATTCATTAAATTCTTCCTGACTGCTTAAAATAACATCAAAATAACATCAAAATGGGTTCACAGTGTGAACTCATTTTGATGTTAGCTCTGAAAATACTGTGTCAATAATTAATACATAACGGTGCGATATTGAGCGGTTTTCATTTGATTGTCGAAGTTAATTTGGGATGGTTTGCTTTGCTTCGGGTTCACGTCAATTGGTAATTCGAATTCTTATTTTGTCTAATCTTTTCTTGCAAATAGATGTTGTAATAGGCTTTGTGTTTGATTTTACGGCATGAAAACTGCTCTGTTGACTATTTTGTAAGAAGAAGACGTGAGATACTGATCTGTTTTGGGACTTGCAAGTGATACGCAGTTAATCAGCTGCACACCATGCAGCTTCCGTCTTAACCCTCATTTTCCACTTTCTCGCAACATTTTTTGTTTTGTTTAATTTTTTTCGTAATGAACTAGTGATAAGTGACAGTCAACAATCAATTGTACGTAAATTTATCTGTGTGATTACTCAGTTGGTTCAAACTTTTTACCTGTTAAAATAGCTCAGAAAGCCGTATTTAACAGGCGCAAAACTAACAAAGTAATTGATGCAAAGTAAGTCATTAAATCACTAATTAGTGGTGACGCGAGGTTAACGTGAACTTTCGAATGTGTTGTCAACTTATAAAATTATGAGAAACAGAGTATACCACACGAATTGTGATGGGATAGATAACTAGATGCAAGAAGTATGTAAACTCAGTTGTGAAGTCACGTTAAATTCCTCACTTAGTTTGAATTAAAGAAATATAAAACTGTCGTTTATGTGATTATAAACTTCATGAAGTAATGAAACAGAGTCTGGGTTGGCTTAAACCTCCTATAGATCAGTATGTATTATGATCTGCACACATTCTACCGATGTTCTTACACACACTCTTATTCTCTTACGTGCATGTTAACATGAAGCGGCAGTTTTATATTTGTCAATTATAATGATTCCGCCTGTGGTGGTTTTATCGATGTTTTCTTAGTAATTCACCGTTTACTTTAGTAAGAACAACCTTACATAGCATGAGTCGTGTGTGATGTTTTGTTATGTAGATGGAGCTTACTTCAGTGCCGTCCAGTGAATCAGTGGACAGTGACATCGATGTGGAAAGCTTTGACAGTAAGCAGCATTTATTTCACGTCTTTTCAATCTGGTCTATCACTCTTTGACGTATTAGTGAGCATTTCGAACTGTTAAATTGGTGTGCATGAGCTTGTGAAAACCCAGCATCCACAGCGTACAAAAGCAATCACTCGTCCAACATCAGTCTTACCGGCTACTAGAAATTGTCTTAAATGATGGGTCTGCTGAATGCTAATATCGTACTAATGTGGAGACAAGGAATGTAGCTTTACGTTTGCCTGCAGAGTGAAATCCCCGGGAAAGGGGCACTCGACAAAGTTTTGTACGTTTATACGGGGAGGCTCCGCCCCGCGGTCCAACCCCTTACCCTTTTATAGATCAGGTGTCCCTTTCATATAGCTTTTGTTGAAAAAAGGTACCCCTTTCACTAATGGACGCTGCATCCCTCTTCTGAACCCTTGGAATGAGGTCAAGAAACAATACCGCGGACCGATTTTCTTACCCTTCCATGTACCTCAACTTGTGAAATCCTTACCCTTCACATACCTGAAGGCTGAAAAAGGTACCTCTTTCGGGTTTAGCCTCCCCGTGTAGGCCGTGAAAGGAGTGAAATACACGGCAGGAGCCCAATTTTCTGTTGCCAACTTCGCGCTTAGAGAGGAACAAATCTTAAAACTCTCTGAAACGACGTTTTTAAATGTGCTTTTATTTTGGTTTCAATACGTCTATTTGTTTTAATTCTGCATACGTAAGTTTTGTATTTCTTTATAAAAAGGTTCGACATTTTAGTTGTAAATGGAGTGGTATATAACATGTATTCTACTATCTTAAGGCGAGAGCCCGCTGACAGAGCGTGAGCTCAACCTGGCGGAGGTGGTGGTGGACAAGTGGAAGTGTTACCTGTGCGCGTCATTTAGGGTTTGTGTCAAGCCGTTCATTCCGTTGCAGCTCTTTGTTTCTTTACTGATGCTAAACTAAAAGGCATTACTCACTTGACAACAGTTATAACACTCGGCCATTCACAGCAGGCCGTTTCCGATTTGTCTTTTGCCACTGTGTCAAAGCGAGTCTTTGAGCAAATCCATTCACATGAAAATGCGTTTCTCCTACAGGTTGATTTTCATGCAAATCAAACTCATGTTCATATGAAAGGATTTGCACGAGTACTTGTTTGGGAGCAGAGGCACAAGGTAACTCAAAAATGGCGTACAAGGACTTAGAGACTAGAGACGGTTTAAGGGTGTTCATGGGGTTCCTGTGTTAACTTTTAAAGGTAGGGATTTTAGCAAATGTTCCGGACATGTACGCCATAATTATCCCAGACCAGTTCCACGATCACACTCCCTGGAGTTTCCTTTAAATCAGTGCCCTCATCTACGAATTTTTTTTGGTGTCGAGCTTGAGCCTTTGTAAACAAGTTGCGTGGTCAATTTGTCAGCAACTGAATACATACCCACTGACTGTTAACATTTTAGGACGACTTGTTGAGTCATGCAGTGCTGTTGAAAGAAGCAAATGCCATCAGTGTGGAGTTGAGGAAAAAGGTAGAATAGTGACCCTTGATATCGTTGTTGAACATTCATCAGTTAGCTTCCTCCGGCCATGATCATTGTTTCTTTCATTCGCTGTCTTATTCAGTCGAACGTGGCAGCTCTGTGGAGCGTTTTCGCTGGTTTGATTATGTTCTTTAACAAATTTTAACATGGTTGCTTTTTGAGATATTGGTTAAATTGTCTCTAGCATATTGAAACTAAAAATCATGAAACCCTTCCTAGATTTGATTTTCAAACGCTGATCTCCCAACGCGCCTAAGCCCTGTAAAAGAAGCCAAGCAGAGACTGCTGGAGAGGTCAACAGTTTGCCTCACTGTTTTGCAGGTGGAGTTCCAATTCACGTTGTTAACAGACACACTCTACACTCCCCTCCCATCCTTTCTTCTGAGTGACGTCAGGCACAAGGACAACCCCGCGGTACTCGCCGTTGAAGTCAAAGACATGAAAAATGGCGCCTCACATTACTGGTCCCTTGGCAAACTACGGTAAGAATGCAGTCAAAAGTACATGATCTCGAAGATCAGCATCAACGTCCTCCTCACTCATTTTGACTTGTTTTCCATTATTTCCATTATTCTCCATTATCATCCTTTATACTCCTTGCATTGCTTTTAAAAGTTTAACGCTGTCTAGCAGTGGATGAAAGACCACTTTTGCTACACATCAAAGATTGTAACAAAGGCTGTCTTTAAAATTACTTATTGCAAGAAGATCACTTCAGTTTTGATTCGTCTCTAATCAGTTATATCACTTTGATTGCTCAAGGGTTTTCAGTGCTTTTAGAATCCGTTGCAGACCTATTGTTCAACGTTTTTGTCAAAGCTCTACGAAAGACTCGTTCTCTTCTTATTTGACCTTGTGTAAAGCCTGGATTGTACATGTATTTATGCCCTTGTCTTTGATTAAGATCCAAATGTACAGTAAAGCGATATTTGGCGCGGCGCGAAGCTCATGTTGTTCCAGTGGTACAGTGTGTGAATAGTTGAGGACTCGCAGCTGAGGTAGTCATGTTTTAATGTTTAGGGATCGACTGGAGGACATGCGCTTCATGTATGACACTGCTGCAGAATCTAACACCAAAATCTCCTTCGACACTGTTGATCCTTTTTACGACGCTCTGCCGTGGTTCAGGCTCATTGGGAGGTATGTCAGTTTCCTTACACTAGGTGCCGACCAAGCCAACTCACTATTGCCCTAGTCAGGGCTAACGATTTGTAAATTGTATTGTATTTTACTTCATTTTCCATTATAAATAGACTTTTAGATAGATTTTTAAATATAAAGCAGAAAAATAATTAAACAGATGGCCAGGAAACCTAATAAAAACCAGTTGGGCTTGTAGGCTTAGGTTCCAGCAAGGCAAGATATAGCAGGTAACATGTTGACAAGGACATCTGCAATTTATGGTTTTCATAGAATCAATAATTGTTGAAAATGAATTTCTTAAGTTTTATTCTGAATGATGCAAAAGGTGAAGAGATAGTAATACGAGGAGAAAGAAAATTTGAGCTTGTAAGTGACGATTATCGACGTTATTTTAAAGTTTTCAGTCTTCAAATACTATCAAGCAACTACATTTGTTAAACCTTTGATATAATTTTCTTCGCCAGATCGTTTATATACCTAAGTAACTTGGTGTATGGTGTTCTCCTGGAGCAATCCGTGCCTATTGTCAGTGAATCCGGAGATATACAAGGAAACCTTTCCATCAGCATTCAACAGTGCACTGGTATTGAATCTGTTGCGATCACTTTACTGCTTTAGTCTGTTAATTTCTTTAAATCTGATCAAACCTCAGTCGGTGCTGAATAGTTGCTGAATTGGATTCGCAGATAATCAGACTTGGCATGTGGATGACATGGGACGGTCATCCGTGCTGTGGTTGGATTTTCGATCTGATGATAGTGAACAGAAGAGTGAAGTGGAGGAAGAGGTAAACTAAGGCGTCGGTAATGTAAATAGAGAAGTTTATCTCAAGGTGGTCTCCTCAGTAACCTACAGTCTCGTGCAGCAAAAACTTCATTATGTAAGATAGCTCTTCGTTTACAATATTTAAATGCTAGCTGGGATCAGTTTGTTGCATTAATATTAATTAATTAATTGTTTTTTCGTAGTTAACTTTCAAATTATGTTTTTATTTATTTATTATAAAATATAATTCTTTTTAGGTCTGTTATCTCCCTCCCCTCTTTTTACTTTCAATGTCATGTAGTGATAGGCGTCTCCCTTTGCAGGACCCCACTATGTAGATTTAGACGTAGATGTAGATGGAGATGTAGATGTAGAGAATTTTCTCAACACGTTCTCGTTATGTAGACTTGAATTCTCTGGATTAAAGTTCACACTTCCTTTACATGTATGTAGAAGAGACGTGACAAAGAGGAATAATTAAGAGAGTGAAAGATGAGTTCAGTTGTGTCTGTAGCAAAGTATCGTAGAGTTTCTGATGACGCGGATTTCTTACAGTTTCTCCAATTTTTTCTGATTCTCTGTCTTTGATCGAAACCCAGCAAAAACATTCTCGAGTACTTTCCGAGCACTCCCGACTGTTACGTCATCATGGTACTTGAAGAATACCTTAAGTTGCTTAGCAACTGCAATAAGAAAATCTCGTGCTCAGTTACTCTACTCGTAAAAAAATTTCGGACGATTTTAATTTCGGACAAAAACGTGTCCGAAATTAATCCGAAATTTTTAAGCGTCCGAAATTTTAAGCGTTCGAAATATTAACATAGCTCCAAAACCGCTAGTTTCCTTTATGGAGCGAACTCTAGTTGAGACAAGGCTTGAGACACGTAACGGCTTGATAGATTTTTTCTTATTTTGCCGTCGATTTTTCACAGATGTTGGTTCAGTCTAAAACGTGTTTTGTAGGCATAAATTTACGTTAGCTATGTTTCAGCAAAGTACGAAGTGCGATAAAAAGTGTCGGAAAATAAAACGTCCGAAATTTTTTGCAAGTAATGTACTAATCATCATGCTGAACTTTTGACGGGTCTAAATTAATTCAAACAGGAGGCGGAAGAAGCGGCTGAAGCAGATGAAGTAACCGAGCCTCCATTCTCAAAGGGGACACTTCATGTTGGCAAACCTTACGTGATCAGCATCACTGTACTGCAGGGTCAAGGGATTCCAGCGCAGTACACAGACATATTCTGTCAGATAAGGTAAACTTTAAAGTTCGACTTTATAGAGTACTTGTGCCTGGTCGCTCATCTTTTTTATCTCATGAATTAAATTACAGCTACCTGAAGGATTATTTGTTTGCAAAGGCTACGAGATGACAGTTGAACCTAAAACTTCTCCAAAAACGCAAGAAGTTCATGTAGTTATGTTTTTGTGGTAAATTTACGGGCTTGTCGTGTCTGGCTACTTCAGAAAATGGAAAGCAAGTTTATTTGGAAATTACAAGAGACAAAATTTTTAGGGCGTGGAGTCAGAAGATTTCTTGTCAGGGGTTTCTGCTGACAATATCTTGTTTTTTTTTTTTTGTAGGTTTCTCTGTAGTGAAGAGGATGAAGGATTTTGTACTGAGCCCGTCGCTAATAACCAAAATAGCGGCCCTTTAGGCTTCTACTTTACGCAGAAGGTACTGCTTTCGCTTGTAGAATTGAAGCAGTTAGTTTGGTATTATTGTTGTATGCTCGGTTGTGTTCACATTTACCCATAGAACAATCATGTCATGATTTGAGGAATAAACCCCAATTCACGGCTTTGCGATATAATCTTTTCAGATTGCTATGCTCTTCAGTCGTTATATTGTTCGTGTTGTTGATATGATCTTAGAACAAGGCTGTTTATCGTATCTAGTCAGTCAGAGGCTAGGTACAACTGTCACGTCTGTATGTCAGCCTCAACTGTTGCGTTACCAAAGTAAACACACCGGTGTAGATAGTGTGACATACCGTTTCTTGACTTTCTGCTGGTAATTTGTTTCTCACAGTTTTTGCGAGAAACGTTTCTGTCAAGACCAAAGTTCTTCTACTGAGCTGTTACGCCAAGCCGTGACTGGTTTTGGTTGTATACCGAACATTTTTACCGTGACTGGTTTGAACATGCTCCCTCTAACTACTTCCTTAAGTCTTTCTAAACGCTTTCTATTCATGATTCCTAATTGAAGGTTGGAGTCGTGGTAACAAGGGATTTCATAGATTACATCAGCACCAGACCTCTTCAGGTGGAAGTGTTTGGTCACTATCAACATCATCCACAGCAGCATCAGTCTAGTGTACAGCTTCCAAGGTACAGTGTCATTCAACATACAGTCCCCTTACTAGTCTTTGCACACTTCTTAGGCCTTGTCCACACTACGCCGGAGAAATTTGAAAACGCAACAATCACCGGTCATTTTAGATTTGTGTTTGCAGAAAACTTGGACATGATCAAAGTGATGTCATCATGTTTTCGAAAAGCTCCGTTTTCAAAATGTTTTCCTACTACGCTTAAAGAAGAAGCCGGCGTTTTCAAATCCCTCCGGTATGAAGAGCGTTTTCGAACAGCTCCGTTTTCGTGACGGATTAGTGGGGACGGTAGGCCTAACCGAAGAAAGAAAGCTGCGTTTTCAAATTTCTCTGACGTAGTGAGAACGGAACATTACACTACAATGTGGGAGAACGCGATCATACACTAATTAGAGTACCTCTCAGGAGTGTAAAGGGCTGCTACCATGTTGTTGGTGCAACGCGTGAAGATGGATTGGGGTGTGGTGGTTAAGTCGGCGGCGGGGGGTGTGGGGGGGTGTGGGTGAACGTCTTCATCCATGAACAAGTGATTCCAACCAGGCAGTGTAACAACTCTCCTCATTATCATCTGTCCTTTTCGTGCCATGTGATGCGTAAGACCCCAGCAATTCTCTTAGTCACTTTTTAATGCTACAGAAACCAAATTAAGGTGGCCGAACACAGTTTTCGCGCGCGCTTTTGCTGATGCAATTGAGCGCGCGTACAAGGATTGCAAAAACAAACATTCCGTCAATAGAGCGATCATTTTGTTTACTCAACACCCGCACTATCTGTGCTATTTTTCTCTATTATTGAACGCAGTGTATTGATGGCTTTAGTCTTTTA
>Ga0126339_10000544_pt1 | contig 21398 bp, 8 predicted proteins | sample OrbTmetagenome_2_FD_92532 | JGI IMG/M metagenome (GOLD analysis project Ga0126339, IMG submission 92532) | Coral microbial communities from Petempiche,Puerto Morelos, Mexico - Orbicella T R C metagenome | ecosystem: Host-associated > Invertebrates > Cnidaria > Coral | place: Petempiche,Puerto...
AACAAATATCTTCTTCATTTGCCCAAAATAAACTGGACGAAAGGCTTGCGTTGGCGGTAAAAGTTTAATGTGGTTCAACTTTTTTTGCAGACTCAACCTTTCGTACATTTGGCCTATTTTATTTGACGCCCTGATCAATCCATTACATAGAAAATTCATCTTGTTTATCACTTGCGTTTTCTTACTCGACCCCACCTACTATGCGGGTTATTTGAGTTCTCATGATTTCTTTTGTTCACAGAATCCGCGCGCTTAACTCAATTAACTCCTACGCTACTCTAGACTGATTCTCAGACGTCCGAAAAACTGAAAATAAAACTCATCTGGAAAATAGCTGCTTTGTTTTCCAAACTCTCAAGGCAGTCTCAAATCAGCTGTTTGTTAAAAAGTCTTCAGAAAATAGCTATTGTGCACGCAATTATAAGATTCTCGTTTTCACGATGATGCAAGAAAAAATAAAGTTTAAGTCGACTGAGGAAGGCGTAACTCAGACGGACACAAACTTGTATAAAGATTTACCACTGAATGGTATAACAACCAAATTCGGAATCAGTATAGTCAATCAGATTGGTCGAATTTGGGTATCGGTTATAGCCGCCAAAGCATTAAGAAATTAAAATCGGTATCATTAGTGATATAAACACCGGCATTGTCCAGTCAACGGAAACGCGTACATAAAGTTTGCAATCACAAGATGCCGTGTGTTCTTAATTATCTCGCACACATCCACATCTACCTTTCCTTGAGGAAAAAGTGTCCTTAAGCTTCTTTATGAGTATCCAAAGGAAGAAAATTTTTCATTAATCTCTTCTGTATTCAAATTTTTCCAAGGAAGGCCCAAAATGATCTGACTGACTGACAGAGAGTGTCTTATGTTTCCAAATTGTCAGACATTTGCATAATTGTTCCATTCTGACGATCGCGTCTTCACCACGGACTTTCCTTTCTAATGCCTACAGATCCAGATAGCGGGGAAGAATGTCCTTACCTGTCTTATCCCGTTTGGAGAAAGGCATATCTGGCAAAAGATACTTTTGCCGTCTTAGTTTCTGTGACCATTGTCAATTTAGTCGCAATCTTTCCAACCATCTTGCTAAACTCCTTGGTCATCTTAGCCGTGGCAACAAAGCAGCGACTGAGAACCAAGTCCAACACACTTCTGGCGTGTTTGGCGGGAACAGACTTGTTGACTGGACTTGTTGTGCAACCGATCGCGATAGCGGTTGACATAAAGAGGATCCTCGGTGTGGGACCATTTTGCGTCTTGGAGAAGCTCTACCAAGTAGCCTTGTCGACAGCTGGTTTGACGTCGTCCAGTCACCTTTTCTTAATCAGTATTGATCGCTATATTGCTATCAAACATCCCTTGAGGTACCAGGAGATCGTTACTGGACGTCGGGTTAAACGAGGCGTGCTTCTAGCATGGATCATCACTGCGTGTTTCATAACTCAAGACTTTGTTTCAACCTTCATACTGAGTGATTCGAAATTGTACTCGGTCTATTACAACGTAATCGACGTAACACTCCTTCTTATCCTTTTGGCTTTCATTGCTGTTATCACTTACAGTAATTGCTATATGTTCTTAGAAACACGGCGCCAGAAAAAGCGCCTTCGAACCGAGCAGCTGCCAAACGAAGAAGCGAAAAGAATAAAAAAGGATAGCAAGGCAGCGAACACTGTATCATTCGTTGTGGGTGCGTTAACGCTCACTCACTTACCTTCAATCATAACGGGTCTGGTACAAGTTCTGGACAACCCAGTAGAGCCTCGCTTTGAGCCCGTTCTGTGGAGCTGGCTTTTAACTTTCTATTTATTTAATTCTTTTTTTAACCCCGTTATTTACTGTTGGCGTCATACAAAGCTCCGGCGCGCTTGCCTCGAGATTTTACATTTTAGACAAACTACTGAAACCAATTCAGACATGGAGATGGCCCAGCGTCCGCCACCTGGCGTTCAACTTTCCTCCTCAGAAGCTTTTTCGATACCCGTGGAAAGACAGGATCCGGTTTTGCTTTCCTTCGTCCATTCATCTTAAGATATGTAGGAGGAAGACTGTCGATATTGACTGCAGCAAGGTCAATACGTCTTGCACTGTAATAAGTCTGTAGTATATTTATCCCGTGACAACGTTTGCTACTATAAAATAATTAAAATATAAATAGTCGATAATCTACACGATCAGATGTTCGAATTTTTTATTTTATTTGTGCAGCCAAAATGTAGTCCCGACAAGGAGTGGAATGGGACAACTCAACACTAAATTGATGAAGGATTTGCAAAATACAGATATTGCATGTACGTAACAATTAAAATAAAATGAATTAACATGCAGCTGACAAAGAAGTGTTGCATGCATGCAGTACGCAAAGATAAACAAAGAGGAAGAAAAGAAATGATTGGAAAGATAAAGATAGGAAGGGCTGACGTAAATGAAACGAAGAAGAAGGGAGAAAATACGGCCGAGGTATTTAATTCGAGACGAGGGAGCTGACATCTTGAGGGAACTAGTACAGAGGATCCGAGAAAACAAGCGACTGAGAGCGAAGAAATTAAAGAGCAACAGATTCAAGAGGAAGATAAAAGACGCGGAAAAAACAAAACGAGGGGGCTGGAGAATGAAATGGCGAGAGAAAAGGAGAGAATAACAAAACGAAAACTAGTGGAAACAAGGAGAGGAGAGAGCATGAAGGGATCGAAAAAGAGAGAGATAGGAAAAGAGGTCAAGGAGGAGATTAATTAAATCATAGGAACTAATTAAATAGCGAGGGAGCAAAACCAGGGGATCGGAGTAAACGAAGGGGGGGCCGGTAAGAGAATGAGGAACGGGAGGGGAGACAAAAGGGCGCAAATTTAAAGGGGGAAGACGTAGGAGGACTAAACGAGGAGAATAATAGGGAAGGAAACAAGAGTAGAGCGACGAAAACCAGGGGGAACTGAGGGTCAGAGGAAAGAGGGCGGAAGACAATAAGGGGAAAGGAAGAGAAAACGGAAAGAGATTTCAGATGGACAAAACAGGGTGGGGGAACACGAGGAAGGGAAGGGAAGGGAAAAAAGAAAAGTCCGAGGAAAAAAACAGGGATTGATTACACTATGGGAAAAAAAATAAGTGAGAATAACGCGAAATAAGAAAACGAAGGAAAAGAGAAATTTAAGATAAGTCGTGGGTATGCAAGATTAAATTAGGTGGGAATCAAAATGAAGGCTTAGTTCTTTGGATTGCGCGTATATACATGTCAGTCTATCAATCTCTCCGTCTGTCGTCCACACCATTGACTGTACGGCTGTGCACTTTTTTTCAACGTCAATGTTACATCTCGCTTATGTAGTTTGTAACAAAGTTAGTGTTGAACTACTTGCATACAAATACATTGAAGGTACACCACATACTCGCTACTTGAGGACACCAGTAAACATTGCGACCACAAGCTAAGGTATTAAAGCTGTAGTTTTTAATTAATAAATTCTTTCATTACAAAGATAGAGATTCCGGAAAGTTTCCTAAAATAGCTGCTATATTACTATGATACAAATTGTAGATCAATGCGGGTGCACCGGTTCACTTTCCTCCCTTCTTCAGACAAATAATACCTGCAAAAAGGAGAGGATGAGGGGAAGGGGGCAGATTCTATAACCATTTTGTGCATATCGATAGATTCATTCCCTAACTTTAAATTAAATCATCTAACATTAAATCATATTCATGTTCAAAATAGGTTTCTTTTCACTTCACTGTTACCGATCGGAGGAATTCTCTTACAGCAACAAACTTGTGTTACAGAGTAAGTTTTAGGATAAATATACAGAAAAAAGATTTAAAATATGTGTATTGTATGAACCTCACCATAGAACATTTTCATGCAAGGCATAACAGCATTTTATTTACAGTTGAACCTTGTTGTCTGATAAACGGATATCCTGAATTCTTAACGAAGTGGAACTTAATCATTTTTTTTGGATATGCTTTTCAAACATTCCCTTTGGCAGGGGTAAACTGTATTAAAATAGTAATTATATTTTTAATGATTTGAAAATTATGCTGTGAAATTTCAATAACTTAGGCAAGTCTACTTCACAAACATATATCACTGTAAAAACCAAACCAAAACCAAAACAAAATAAAACAAATAAATATGCATTGCAAAAATTTCCTACAATAATTATTATAAGGTAATCATTTTTGGATGGTACTGTCGACATATGTTTTATTGATTTCTCTGAAATATTACCGATTCGTTCATGTAGTGTAGCTACAAAGATCTTCAAGCATCTCAGATACCTCGTTACATTATCTAACCTTTACAAATGCGATTTTGAAGTATTCATTCAATTTCCAACCTATCAGTGAATTTTCTCTTTAAAAACAAAAACAAAATAAGTTAAATAAAATCTTTACAACTTAACGTAGTAATGTTAAAGACCTTTTACAGGAAAACTTGCCTATTTAATTTTGCAGTTTCTCAGCTTCATCTTCACATCGGCAAGCTTAAGTACTTTAGCATCAATGCGTGCAAAGCTTCTAAAATAGGTCCGCAATGCATCCAAAGAATGAGATAATTATCTAGTTTGAGTTTGGAATCTGGCTTTACATTTCAGTATCTAGAGCAACCACCAAGCCATACATACATACGTCTCCCAAATTAGGGAATTCTGTTGTCAAATGCAACATCAAAAATCCCTCAGGGATTTCAAAATTCTGTACATGTGACTGTTGCCACTGACCATGCATTAGGGACCTCATGGGTGAACTTGGTTGAGAATATTGTTTCTGCAGTCCCTTGCAAGACTAGGAAATAAACTAAGCATTGGGTAGATACCAATGCCTGGAGTATAGGCTCTTTCTTCTAAAAGCTTTATAATTAAATTATTTCTGGTTCAATTTAATGCTTAATAGCAACAAGAACTCCGTGGAAGTACTTCATTCTTTGTGTCTAGAAGAACAGCATTTGATCCAATTTCGCCAGTTGCTGACAGCGTACTTCCATTCTAAAAAAGAATGTTGAAAGTGTTATCCTAGAGTAATTATTACTGTATATTGTTTGGTCAATTAAATACCTTTTGATAAAAGCTCCTCTTCTTCAATTCTAAGCATTGAAGTGTAGAATGAGTTTCTCTGGGAAATATCCATGCATCCCCATGGCAGATCTTTTTCAGGTTTGACTTCCTCCCCCCTCCCCAACCCAAACCTCCAGAAATTCAAGTTAGCTTCACATTTTCATTCCAAAATTTTAAGCATTTGAGAGCCCCTATTCCAAAGAAAAGGTAATTAGTAGCAAAAATTATCTGTTCCAGGTTAATGTGTTTTGATTCTGTTATCAATGTTCATCTTTCGTTAATTCTACCCCCGAACTGAGTACCTACCTGGTTATTCTCACTCATTGTTTGTAAAATTTGCCGACATATTTCTGTAAAGGCCTGAAAAACAATTATTAAGTTAAACACACAATATATGAGCAAACAATTAAATTTAAGTCTCTAAAAGCATGGATTTGGTTTATCACATGCATAACATTTTCAATCCAAAGGATAACTGATAATGTTATTAATAGGTTGGGGTTGTATTAAGCTTCATTTAGCATTGTGTGCCTACTGGTAATTTAAACTATTTGTACCTGCATTGTCTTACCTCATCTATATTTATGTTTGACTGGGCACTTGTTTCATAGAATTTGATATTTTTCTCGGCAGCAAGCTGAAAAGCAAACATTTCTTGTCAGAAATTGAGTCACATATTCCTTGTGAATAAACTCAATTGCCGGTCCCACCAGGGACAAAATATTTATCAATCTACTCTGGTGCATGAAGAGTGTCATCCAGCTATGAACAGAATTCAATATTAATTAGTTTATTTTGCAGATGGGTATTTTAAATCTGTAAATTTTGTTTCTAGTGGAAATTTTTCAAAGTGTTAATATAATAATAAAACAGGGTTTTTTTATTTGGTTAATTGTTCTCACATCTCAAAGGTACTATTAATATTAAAGTTAATGAAGTATTCTCATTTTCTTTATTGTTTTTGGGATGACTAATTAATTGAAATAACTTAAACTGCTGAGGAGGCAATAAATTATTGGTAATTTCTTAAGATTAAAAATATTTAACTTTTAAAACTTTTAATCTGTTTTTCTTGACATGATTTGGATTACGATACAGTTATTAATTCTCATAATGTACAGTCGAAAATCTCCATATGGACACTTCTCTAATATGGACAGTTTCCTATGTATCGACAAAATTCTCACAAATTTAACCTTCTTATTATGGACACTCCAGGGACCAGGTGTCGATAGTTTGCGGTACATACCATTTCCTGTCAGCAGTTACACAAACATTGACACTAATTGATACCAATACCAGAACATGTCAAAATGCTAGTTTTACAAATGCAAATACAATACAGTGTAACAGAAAATACTGTGATGTCATCATAGTGATCTCCTCTCTAATATAGACACCTCTCTAATACAGACACTTTGCTCTGTCCCTTTGGTGTCTGCATTAGAGAGGTTCGACTGTATTTTCTCCACCCTGTAAATCTTGCACCCAAGAGAAAGTAGAAGTATTCCAAATGTATGTCTCCTCATGCCATGGAAACCAGAGAAGCACCAGCTGCTAGGCTAAAACTACAAGGTTTTTAACTTACTACATTCATACATTTACAGTGCACTTATTAACTCTTCTGCCACCTACAGTCCATTATCCTTTACATTGCTTCTCTAATACATTAAACAGATAGGATGTGATCAATACTAACCCTGGCTCCTTGATCTTTCCACACTCTTCTCTCATCTTCAGCATCACATTTGTTTGCCAGTAACAATCTTTGAACATTGTTGTTAGCATGCTTTTTGGAAAAAAAACAAGAAAGAAAAATACAGCAAGTAAGTGCTATTGACATTGCATTTAATATTATTTAAGGAATTATAAATTTATTTATAATAAACATAGTGGGCGTTAATGATCAGCCTAGAATGTCCAATTTTCTTTCGTCTCAAACAATAACGAAACTCTACAAACATTTTTCAGTTGTCAAGTACCTTATAACATAAAATTTTCATGACACCTTTATTTCACGATTTTGGGGTGTGCATATTCGCAACACTTAAATTCTGCAGTTTTGCGAAAATTTTGCAGTTTTAATCACTGATTGAATAACTTTGTGTTTTCGAGTAACACACAATTAATTCCTAATGGCAATTTGAATTTAGTAAGCCGTCTTTATCAAAGGTACTATATTAATAATGTCAAAAGTAACAAAAATGCAACGGCAGGACTATATGCTAAACAGTAACATAATGTGAGTCACTTTATTTTGGCATTATGTTATGTTTGCGACACTCAGTGTTCATGTCACTTTAATTTTGTGAGTTTTTTTGAAATCGTGAAATTTGAAAAATTAACATGTCACAAAAATTTCACATAATAATGTACCGGTATGTGGCATTACCATTTGGTTGTTATAATTGTAATAATATTTTACTATTAATAATTTTGTAGTATATGCCAACTAAAGACTTTCCAAGAATTGGTTCCCAACAACATCAAAAAAATCAAGAAGATTGAGCCAGCTGCCTGAACACTTACCTCATCGACATATCTAAGCCATTTTCGAATGTTATTAAATGTTTCCTGCCTTGTGATGTCATATACTAAAATTATTCCCTGGAGGAAAAAAAAAATACAGTGCTGTAGAAAGGACTAAATTAATGCCATGAAGCATGATGGAATGTTAAGCATAGTACTGTTATATATATGTGTTACAAATATGCATACATGACTGTGCAAATTTTGTAACCACAACTTGTATAGTACAAGACTTTTGGCATCATGTGTACTAAGCACATCCATGGTCGAGTGTCAATTGATACCCTCGATTGACCCTCAATCAACACTCAAAAGATACTCGATTGACCCTCGCTTTTCACTTGATCAACACTTGATTGACATCTTGGTCTACAGTCAAAAATTTTTGATCAAATCATATGAGTCGGTCAACACTTTGCTGGCTATCGACCGACTGTCGATCGAGTGTCCACTGAGTGTCAGTCAAGATGTCAATTGAGTGACAATCGAGTGTCAACCAAGTATCAGTCGGGATGCCAATTTAGTGTTGATAGAGAGGTCAATTGAGTGTCAATTGCAGGTCAATTCAGGGTATTGATCAACACTCGATTGCAATTGCCTTTCAATACACATGACTGCACTTTTGCACACTCCAGTCCTGATAAGTTTAACTCGGTCTGTACAATTAATTACTTTAATGGACTTGTCCAATTCCAAACAAACTTTCGTCTACAGTATCAATATTATGTTCAGATGGTAGCTTCATATTTTACAGGTTCCGACAATACCATCGTTAATCTAGACAGGTTAGGTATGTACATGCGCACTTGAAGAGGAAATTACTCATTCAAGATGCAGTTTGTTATTTGAATTGACCTAACACAGCATGCATCAATACTCAGGTATCAGAATAAATGCTCTGGAAAGTCAAAATTAGCTGGCTACTTAATTCATTCCAGACAGCAGCCCCGTCTCTCCCTCTCCGTGTCAAGCTTAGATGTTCATTTGTCAGTTCTACATCGCATAAATGAGATGTCATTGGGAATAACTTCAATTTGAAGAGATCTTCAATGTTGCATTTCTCGACCTGAAAACTTGCTAAAAATAGAGTTCCACTGATTCAACCACAAAACCTGTCAAATATCCAAACATTTCTCTTCAAAATCATCCCAAGTTGGCCAAATTAGTGCAAAAATACCTGGTGCATGTACATGTCCTTAGTATCTGCAAAATTTAATGTACAGGGTATCTGAGAATTTGGTGACCCCTATGGAATGCTAGGAGGTTTGGTATACCTGTATCCAAGGCATTCATTAGAGGACCGAATGTCTCCTAATTTATTATTTGCCAAAAAGCAGAAAATCTTGAACACTGAACAACTACAATAAAATTGTATTGAGCAGCTACCAATATATTACCGGTCATATTGTTTGTGCCCTTCAACCAGCTGTAAGGACATCATAATATTAAACTCATCAGATCATTAAAAGTCTGTTTGTTCTTAACAAGATAACCTGACATTTAAATATTGATATATGAAAAAATATTTTGACGGAACTTACATGTGCTCGTCTGTAGTACTGTGTGGTGATTGTCTCATATCTTTCTTGACCAGCTGTATCCCTAAAAATGTAGAAACTAAATCTGCTCAAATATCCTTATACATGTGTGTTTTGGAATAATTCTTTTCCCCATTCCTTACTAGCTAAACAACACGTCACCCAGACAACATCTAACCAACTTAATGTTAGTATGATAAATACGATCACAAATAATAGCAATGGTAAAAGAGGTCCATTAATTTACAGCTTTAAAAATTTTTGTAATTCAAGTTAATAAAATCAAATAAATTATCAAAATAGTGGACATTAAGAGCTTGAGCTGGGGTACTTGATAATGTCTTGATTGAAAGAGGAATATAGCAAATTAAGCCATACTGAACAAAGAACAAAGAAATTGAAGGTAAGTAGTAAAGTCTTGATTTAACGAGGGTAACACAAAATAGTATGCACATACTAATAAACTAAGTGGCCCTCTTACAGGATAATGAATGTATTAGGATATATTAAGATCTGCATGGATAAAAATTACTAAAAATCTATAGAACTATTTAGGCAAAGGGAATATTCTGGTAAGGGAATTTAAGCAATGTCTGGGCGTGCTTGCCACGCATTACCTAGAAGAAGTCTACCTAAAACGGCCTTTAAAATATTCAATATAGATTTCACTCTACATATAAATGATTCATGTATCCTTGTGTTAATTTATTCTTTACGCAAGGAAAATCAATTGTCAAATTAAGGGCCTTTTAAAAATAAAACATCCAAATACAGCTTTTAACCAAGTGAGAGTACATCGAGCCCACTCAGGAACAATACAGCGCAATATAGCGACCATTATCTATAATAGTATTTTGAATTCATTACTGAATGCCTCAGCTGATTGGTGAGGAATTCGAAAAAGAAAGTATTTCAATGACTTTTAACTTTGATTCGGCCGTGAATTATCTTGACCACAGTTAATGGACACCTGGTTGGCATTTTGGGCTTAGCTGTTTACTTGTGCCTTAATTTGAAAAGGCGATACTGAACCTCAAGGGGAGATAGATTCGCAAATAAAAAGTGTGTGTGGTAAATTATTATTAGCAACTAAGATGGATATCATAAAACGTAGCACTCGACTAGTTGAACAGAAAGAATATCACAGGAATGAAATCTACTTTTGGAAAACACAGATATACATCGGCGCCCAACGTTCTCGAAAGAATAAACTCAAACTTTAAGACTTACTGTCATAATTTAAACCGGGAAGTATGCTTACGTATTGCGGGAAGAATTTTACGAAGGTCAGTCGATCGCAATGATGTAGACAGCCCGTATCGGCTACTCAATTGGTTTTTCGAATAAATACCAAAAGAAAAACAAAATTGAACTGAAATTAGGCGATATAATTAGCATAATAAGTTTTCGATGAATCTAGAAAGCTGCAGGGTACGTGGAGAAAACTCCACTTTTAATAACAATGCGGCAGTTTTGTTCGTTTACGTCGTTTAATTTCGATCCAATTTGCGCGAACTTTCGAATTACAGTTACTGTACCTTCGAAAGATACAAGGCTTTGTATTTGTAAGTTATAAATGTTAAATGATACTATATACCCCGGGGAAATATTGCGAGTAGAATCAAGCAAATAAATCCTGTCGCATTCCCTAGCTAACTAAGCAACCGAATGACCGGAAATCGATGCTCACATACGGAGGGGAAAGATTTGGACAGAAAAGATGGCTTACCACATCTGAATCCGGATTCTCTTCCCTTCCACAATGATTGTCTTCATCTTAAAATCGATTCCTGTCGAGACGCGATAGTAATCAGAATTTTATGTACACAGTGAGTAGCAGGTATTTCAAGAAACAACCTGCAGATGCCAACAATGATTTTAAGGCAGGAAGATTTGCTATTAAACTTACCGATCGTCGATATGTGCGATCTGTTGAATTCGTTGTTGGCAAATCTACACAGAATGCATGTTTTCCCTACTCCCGAATCTCCAATAAGCAGAACTTTGAACAAATAATCGTAACTCTTCGCCATATTTCCCTTATTCAATTATACAGGCAGTCAACCGTTTAAGGTAACACAAAGCCCTTAACAAGCTTGCGGTACGCTAGGCAACTTCGAATGAAAAATTCATGATATAAACAGCTTCCTTCGGACTTTTACGAAATAGAATCTCTTTGGGCGCCATTTTTAAATTAGCTCTTCCCCAGTCCTTCTGTTGCTCATTTTAGTTCCCAGTCTTAGTTGAGGATTCCCTGCCTGAGTTGGTGTTTGGCGGTCGTTTCTTCGCACAATAAATTAAACACCAATGTATGTTACTGAAATAATTGAGTAACTTGTTCTAAATGGGGCCAAAGATAAAGAGGAACACGATATATGCAAAGGTGAGATTTTTGTTACATGTAGATCAGAGTCAACGTAACTATTTGAAACAATAGAAGACCTCAAATCGCCAGAACATATCGATCTAGCGATTTTGGCGATTCATCGAGATCGAGATGGAGTAAGTTTATTTACGTGCTTGTATTTAAGTCAAGGCTGTCGTATTGTGGGGATGCGAATGGGCGACAAAAGGCCTGAAGACGAGTCTAAAATATAGAGAGTATTTATTCCTCTTAAAGGAGATGGTCACTCCAAACAACGTATGTTTTTGTCAACGCCGATAAAAACCTTGCACCAAGTTTAGTCACTCGCCGAAGTTTCAGACTCTAAAGTGCAGGTTTTCCTTATGAAATTCGTCTCCAAAGAAGCCCAAGAATCGACATCGTTGCCGCTAACAGTACTCAGCAGCCAGGCCGCGTTTTCGTGACGTCACTCCGTCTGATGCATTTTGTCCAAATGGCTTTCGACAAGCCCTTTAACTACCACTCTGGGTTATGGCTGCTCTTGAGCCATGTTATTTTGAGCCAAACATGTTCCAAACTCCAAATTGATAGTATTGAAGATAGCGAAGTGGATAATCACTTGAAAAAAATTGATTTTGCTGACCTTGTGAAGGATGCAAAGTTTTTCTCCTTCCCACCAATTTCTAGTCAGACATAATGAAGTCACATAAACAAGGCCTGGCTGCCAAGACAGTTTTAAAATGGTGGTCTCTGGAGCTGCTTCTTTCGAGACGAATTCTTCAGGATAGCGGGCATCTCAGAGGCTGAAACTTCGGTGAGTGGAAAAGCTGAATGGTTACTTGCTATAGGAGAAGACAAAAATAAGCTTTTGGGAGTGATCTTCTCGTTTAAGCTTATTAGGGCTGGAACATCCTGGCCAATAAAAACAAACCTTTCAACCTCAACCACCAGAAACCTGGAGATCAAGATCAAAAAGCCTGTAAATTTTGGTAAAAACTATTGAACAACTGGACCCCTGTCAAGTTATTAGTTAACTCAGGGAACATAAAATGAGGTAATATTAAATACTGTTTTTTAAATATATTTTATTTTATTTTTTGTCAAGGTTTTTGATCGAAAGATTGTTGTGGTGGAAATTTCCATACAACCTGAGTGTCTACATATAGGCGAGTGTTTGAAAGAAAATAAAGCCAACAGCTACAAATGGTTTACAAAAGAACACTTTGATGTAAGTATGCCTTCATTCATTGCAACAATGTTCAATCGGTTATCTTGTACATTGCAAAACAAAGCAACATGAACGATAGAACTCTGGGTTGTAGCTAAGAATTAACCTAGAAGGCTTATTGACAAGATAAGCTGGGTTTTCTGGCTTGCACATCCTCAAAATTAACCAAGTTTTTATTTGCTGGAAGAATTTCAGCTCTCTTTCAGTTGGTCAAAATAGCTGTTGGCAGGCACTTAATATGCATTCATCAAATAGAGACATTCATAGCTGTAAATGTACTGATCACACAGTGTAACTGGTGACCTTCATGACAGTCCTGACAAGATAGGTCATTTTATTTGCAACGCAACACAATGCAACGCAATAAAACATATCGTAATGCAACGCAACGCAATGCAACCAAGGGCTGGGCACGGGGAAAATAAAACAATTTTTTCTGCCTGGTTTGATCATCTAGAGAAAAGTTTTTCCTATATTAGAAGTTTAGATCAAATAGTTTTGCCTGCCTTTGAAAACCAGTTGACCTCCTGCTGAAAACTAACCCCTACGCAATGCAATGCAACTTTACCATGTATTTTGCAAACGATCAGTAGTTTTTTATTTATTCATTTATTTATTTATTTATTTTTTTTAATAAAAATTTTTTCAGTGTTTTATTTATTAATCAGACATGCATACTTTGGTGAGGGAGCCAGAAGCGTACAGGCATTCACACCTTATAAAAATTATGTTTGAACAAAATAAAACCAGTGAGATCAGTACACTTTATTTGCGCAAAATGAATATACCATGTCTTTAGAAAATGCTTGTGAAATGGTATGATGCCTGAGAAACCAAAGAACATAATTTATTTTAATATATTATAATAAACAATTGAGTCTTTTTTTGATGCACAGCGGTTAATTTTGAAGCTAGAGGATGTTATTTTGGCAAAAGTTTTGGCTCCATCAGAAGCTGTAGACAAAAAGAAGAGTGTAAGGATATCTCATCGTGATTGTTCTGAAATGCTACCTGGTAAGATAGAATTTTGTTTTTAAATCCTCGTTTACTATGAAGTAAAAGTACTAACTAGTTCAGAATTATTTCAACCTAGGTTACTTGTATTTTGACCGTGCGTTAATGGGGAAGGCTGAGTCTGGGACCAATAACCTATTTCATACCATGCCGTAGAAAGTACAGCCAATCCGAATACAGGAAAGCCGTTGTGTATTTGATGATGTTACATCCAACCTTCCCAACAAGCGCAGCACATATGTCGCATTGACTGTGTTGGCCACTGTTTTTCTATGTCATTTTATAAAATAGTTATGAAACTCTCTCTTGTCAGTGGTACACCGTGAAATATTTCACATGTTACTGGTGTTTTCTTGGTATGCACACTATTTTCTTGGTAAACAATAATAAACTAAAGTCAAGAAACTTGAACCAATCCTTTGTTTTTCTTCATAAAAAAAGTACTGAATTTTCCACCCCATATACTAAAATTCTGTTTTGAGTATCAAGTGAAATGAATTTATTTCTTTGTTTTGATTTTTTTTTTCATAGATTATTGATTTATTTAATAAATAATGTTTATTCTACTAAAGATCCTGAATTGTGCATCCAGTATCAATTTGTCAAGAAAAGGAAATGCAAGCAAACTGTCTTGATTCGACAGAAACAGGTGAGAAGAGTATTAATTTATAGTTCAAACCACTTAGTTTACACCTTCAAGTACATGCTCGGCAAATTTTTTTATTATATGACTTAGGAAATACTGTAAACACCAGCGGATCAGCTGCACTCGCAGATAAGCTACACCCCAAGTCTGGCTACTCAAATTTCAGAGAGAAGTTTTTGGAAAGAAATTAAAGTAATTCACAAGTGGAGTCTTGAGAAAGATTCTGTACATGTACATTTCTTGATTTATTGAATATAAACCTGCTTAAACTCACTAACATTGAAAACAGAGAATACTTCAAACTAAAACCCATACCTGTAATTTTAGCTCTGCAATAGTGTGCACATGATGTCCACTGACTTTGACATATGTTTGATCTCTCTCTGGTATTTTTCAACCATTGTGATTGGCTAAGATCAGGCCATTTTATTGTCAATTCTTAATTTGCACTGCAGTGCAAACTAACATGTGTGCAATATTATTTTGAGTGCATTTTTTAATATCACTGTCTCATAATGTAAATCCTTAATGCACTTGCATTCGTATGATTACATGTACCTATACTAACTACAGTGGCTAAATTTTTAGAAATCTGTTGAGTAAATGAATGGGTAGTACAGTGCAAACCACTTAATACAGACACCACCTTGACACTCAAAAGGATTAAAGATTCCTTGTGATCGGTTTGGTTAAGTTGAGCTGAATGGTACTAAATTGTTCATTATTAAGCTTCCTAACTTTTTGGCTTTTGAATAAAGGAATCAGTTATAGATGGCCTTAGGAAAAATTCAGAGCAATGTGGATATTCAGGTAATTGTGATTATCATAGTAATTTTTAATGTCATGTTTTCAAAGAAAACTCAACATATCTGCACAAAACCTGACATGCAAACACAACTGAGACATTCACCCGATCACCCAAATAAAATTAGCTTGCACCTATATTGTGCTCCCACCACTACCATTAGGAAAAAAACAACAATGACAATTATAACAATAAAAAAGAAAAATGAAACTGCAAAAGGAACAAAACTATTTGACATTACAGCTATACCAGTCATACATTACATGTATTAATTTTCTACTTGTCTGCTATTTGAGTCATGCAAGGGGAAATAAGTTGTTGTATAGTGTTTTAAGCCTTACCAGCACTTTAATTTTTCGATTTTTTAGGTGGAGGATACGGAAGCTATGATTTCTTTTCAGAGAAGCTTAATGTCACTGTCAGTTTAGCTTCTCAAGTTGCACATGACATGCCATCAGCAGGCGGGGTAAGCATTTTTAACTGGTAATTCAGAACATTAATTAATTGTTAATTAGTTGGCTACTATAAATTCTTTATATACTGCCTTCTGGGCATCAGTGGTGTTCACTTGGAGGAGAAGTTCAACTAAGGTAACAGTGTACATGTGACAGAAAACCAAGTTGAACTTCTTTTTGTAGTAAAAAAAAATATAATCATGTGTACTAAAGGCATCTGTGGTCAAGTGTCGATCAACAGTCGGTTGATAGTCAGTTGAGTGTTGGTTGACTGAGTCATATGCATCGATCAAAAATTAGTTGACCAAGATGTTGATAGAGTGTCGATCGGTGTCCGTCGAGGGTAGATCGCGGATCAATTGAGGGTATCAATTAAGGGTATTGATCAACACTTGACAGCAGATGCCTTAAGTACACATGATCTAAAAAAATCATGCCATTCCTTCAGTTATTTTTAACAACATTGACCGTCACCATCACCTTTCTTTTTTGTGAAACGATATGAACCAGTGATTAATAACCTGTAGGCTAACAGGTTGGCACTTAAACTGCTGCTGGGTAAGAACCTGTTGATCCTAGAAATTGAAAGAGGTTTTTATTTGAACATGGCTTGTTGTAGTGTATTGAAGGCAAAAAGCCTGACATAAATGAGGGTGTTGATTAGGGGATTTAGAGCAGGATATTTACTGTAAATTTCTATAAAACGTTATCTCGCTTTTAACTTAAGACGAAAAACAAAACAAAGTAAAAATCAACAATAAAGGCATGAGAGACCTCACTCATTCACACCAGCAGCAACCACCTTTTTCACTTACTTAAATTAATCCATTTAAGAACCTAAATAGCCTACATTCTCAGTATACACCACATCTATAAGGACCACTTATAGTGGAACCTGGATTCTTTCCAGATTCTTTCAAAGCAGTTACAAATTGTCGCCTTTGAGTTATGAGTAACTTGGTTATTACCAAAACGGGAAGCGCAGTCTGTAACACAGTATTTTAAGAAAAATATGTGAAATAGAAATTTGGTGTGAGTGTTCTTACTAGTAAGTGTTGTAACAAGAATGTTTGCTTTGTATTCTCGCTGTTTTGAAAGCTTTTACGCTACTTATCCCTACTAAAATAACCTAGTAAGGGTATACCTGCCATTCCAGGGAGCGGTCGGGGGTACTTGAAAATAATTGTAACGTCGGAAAATTATGCCGCTAATAAATTCCAAAAGTAGCCCACCCTTCCGCTCTCCCTCTCCCACCAAAAATAGTGAGACCAAGGTTCTGTGGTATATTCATTTTTCCAATCAGTAGTGAAGTGAAAGCTACTGAAAGATCAGTTGATTTAAGGCACTCTACAACAAGGGAAGGTATCGCTTATGCCACCTAGCGCCGTGAAATTTAAATTCGTGCTTCGTCAGTTTATGTTGTACCGTGTTAAAACAAAAAGCATAGAATTTTCATTAACCGTAACTTTTCTTTAAATTAAAATTGATAACTCTGTATCATTTCAACAGGTGCGTGTTAAAAGGAACGTTTCTGCAAACTTGAGTTGAAAACTCGGTCAACGCTCTGAAATATTGTTTAAGCAGACTAACATAGCAGGGCGTCATGAGGTAGAGACAGTTTACGATATCTGACTAGCTTTCCTGTCGGCCACTGACAACACGATCTAGACATGAAGAGCTCACCCATGTGGCAGCAACATAGCTGTAAAATTGGAACGAAGAATTTGGTTTGATTTTTAAAGAAATGTTTTCACGAATTTCCATGTTTTATTTTGTAAAAAAAAACCGCTCAGCCCTACCAACTTCATATAAACGTTTTTTTGCTTCCCGAAAGTAACGACACCTTGAAGGTAACGACCCCCTGAAAGTAACGAGCCCTAAAGGGTGCTAATTTTGAAAGTAACGAGGGTCGTTACTGTCGGAAGTTTACGGTATTAAAATGGTTTTAATTTATTAAAGGTGATTCAAGATGTTGCAAGACAACAGCCAGCACCTTCTAAATCGACCATCAGCAAGTACTTCAACAAGGACCCTGCTTGTGTGACACATTCTACCCAAAAGAAGAGGGCCGCCCTAAAGAATATGTAAGGAATGGTATATGACACAGTGAATAAATCATTGACCTCTGTGTCACCCTGAAAGCTTTCCATTCGCCCAAAAATTCCATTTTGAATTTCCGGAAATTGTCAAAGCTGACTGGATCAGCGTTAATTACCACAAAAGGCCTCGTGAGAAAGTTTCGAAAATTTGTTACCAAGATATTCCGTTCCAGTAGATTTTTCCTCTGGAATTTCCGGTTGAATGGTTTGCATTTCGGAAATTCAATGATTTTGGGATTTTCCGGAAACTTTTCGATGAAATTTTTGTACCATTTGGCGCCATTTCGAAAATTTTGGATTATTTAGCTGAGTGCAAAATTTCGTGGAGTTGTATTTAAAATTGTTTAATGTTAATTTTGTCTTGTCTGTTCACTATTTAGGAACAAGAAAAGTGAAGCACAGAAAAATGACGATGCCCGTCTTTGTACTTCTTCTTCTGCTGGTGTGGAAGTCGAGTTAAATGGAAAGAACACTGAAAGGTCCACTGTCTGTAACGAATCAGAAGGTGGTACTTATGGGAAGCCTGGCCGTATTTCCTGGGTTAATAAGCTTGGTAGTGAAATAGACAGTCAAGAGGTCTTGACATTTCAAGGAGAGGTCGAAAATCCAGGAGAACATGACAATGGTGTTCTCTCAAGGCATAGAGATGAAGATAACCATTTACCAAATGACTCCTTAGAGAATTGCAGCGCTGCATCTGGTTTGTGTCCAGAGAACGAAGAATATAGAGCAACCATTTGCGCTGAAGACGCTGGGTCACTGAAAAATGTAAAGAACTGTGACAATGTTGATACAAAGTGGACTGCTTTTACAACTTCTGAGTCGAAACGTTGCAGATCGGGTTCAGAATCTGATTCTATTGGCATCGAATCAATACCTCTTCGTGAGCGTTTGTCCAAGAAAAATGCTCTTAAGAAGCCAAAAACTGCATCTGACAATGAAGCTACAGGCAAAGGAAAAGAAATCGACTCTATAAGTGATTCTACTGAGGTCGATTCAATTCCTCTCAGCTCCCGATTGTCAACGAAAAATGCTCTTAAGAAACCAAAAACTGCAAGTGACGATGAAGCTACAGACAAGCGAAAAGGAGACGACTCTACCACTGATTATACTGAGGTCGATTCAATTCCTCTGAGCTTTAGATTGTCAAAGAAAAACACTGTTAAAAAACCCAAAACTGCCTTTGAAAGTGAAGATGCAAACAAAAGAGGGGAAACTGACTCCTTTCCTGAATCTGATTCTACTGACGTCGATTCAGTTCCTCTTCACGCTCGAATGTTGAAGAGAAATACTCTTAAGAAACAGGAAACTGCGTCCACACGCAGCGATGAAGCTACAGGAAAACGAAAGAAAGAGGACTCTCACACTGATTCTACTGACGTCGATTCAGTTCCTCTTCGCGTTCGAATGTCACAGAAAAATACTCTTAAGAAACCGGAAACTGCATCTACACGTAGCGATGAAGCTACTGGCAAAAGAAATGGGGTGGACTCTATCACTGACTCTACTGACGTTGATTCAATTCCACTGTGCGCGCTATTGTCAAAGAATAGTACTCTTAAGAAACCAAAAACTGCATCTGGCGATGAAACTTCGGGCATAGGAGAGAGAACTGACGCTATCACTGGTGCTACTGAGGTCGATTCAAGTCCTGTTAGCTCTCGATTGTCAAAGAGAAATGCTCTTAAGAAAGTGAAAACTGCCTCTGGCGATGAAGCTGCATGCCATAGAAAGGCGGCTGCTGACTCAACCGCTGTTAGAATCGGCGATGATAACGATTTCGAGTCACCAAAGGCCGGACGAAGTGCAGCCGGAAAGCGAAAAGGGTCCGACTTGTCTGATGACCAAGATTTATTAACTTCTGTTTTTTCGACAGACAGTCAGACTTCATCAACTTCTAACCGAGAAGCCAGGGGAGGCTTAAACTCTAAGAAAAGGAAAACGAGAAGGGCAGATGCAAAAGCAGACGTTTCGGAGAGGAAGGTCTTAAAGCCAGCAAAGAAAAGGATCACCAAACGACAAATGAAAAGTGTTAATAGAACTACAGCTGAAACCCTGGAAGGTAAAGGTTGATTGAACGTGGAGAGTCAGCGAGAGTTGAGGGGTGAGGGTTGGAAAGAGTCTTGTCATCCGTCATCGGTTTTAAACAGAGCGCGGCCAAACAAACACGTTCAAATGGGCCACTTCCGCGTTGCCTTGAACCTCTGTTTCAAAGCGAGTCTTCATGCAAGTGCGTTTGATTTGCATAAAAGTATAGGCGAAATACATTTCCATAGGAGTTTTTTTTTTTTTTAAGTTATCGTATTGTACTGTAAGTAGTGTAAGCATTAGTATTGTAAGTAGCGTAAATACCTCTTACTAACCAAGTTCGAGGTCCGTACTGTAAGTTACGGACCGAGTTTTTTCTCCTTCGATTTATGAATCGACGGGGTGAAAAAGAGGATTCGTAAATTACAGTACGGACCGAGAAGAAGAAGTTAGTAAGATATTTATTATATCTCTCCTGTGTTTCGGACGGGTTCGGGAACGATTTCTATTCAAGCGGAACGGTTTCAAATTTCTGAGGCAAGTCGAAAGCAAAACGAGTCAATTTGAAATTGTTGTTAAGTCGTTAGCAGCTTTTAATACACAATTTAAAGTAAAAGAACGTTTTAGACTTTTACTTGCTATAAAAGTTAAGAACACGTGGTGATAAATCACGAAACATTTCAGTCGGCAACAAAGACAGCTTTAGCGGGCCGTACAGTAGAGTACGGCCCGCTAAATTAACCAATCACAGCTTGCGTAGTAACTGAGAGATGTAATAAGTGATCGTATTGTATTGTAAGTGGTGTATGTAGTGTATTGTAAGTAATATAATTAGCGTAAGTCTTAGTATTGTAAGTGACGGAATTAATCATGTTGAATAAGAAGTATTGTAAGTAGTGTAAGTAAATGCGTCAGCCTTGTAAGTAGTGTAAGTAGCTGTATGAGTATTGAAACCAGAGTGTGTGACAACATTTTGGTATGAATGGTTTCATTTGCAGACTCGTTTTGACACGGGCAAAAAGCAACGCGGAAATGGCGTAATGAATGAGAGCGCATCCAGCACAGCGGTAAAAAAAAATCAGCAGTTATTTGAACTGTTGTCAGCTCTGGTCAACCCTCGTTGATTCTCTTTCTGTCTGATCCGTCCTTTTAAAAGTGCTAATCAAAAAGTAGAAGCGCATTAAACGACTCAAGGATGTAATATTTTCTACTTTTGCCCTCCCTTGCAAGTAAAGTGTGCTTCTACGGAGCTCTATTTTTTGGCTTTGAATGGTAACAAAACTCATTCCGTTTTTTTTTTCCTTATGTTATCTCTGGCCCTATAACATGAGGAGTGGGATTGTGTTCAAATACACAGTTGAGACTATTGGTTAACGTTCTAGTTAGCTCTTCAAAGTTTGTTAGTACTTGCCATTTATTTCGCTTTCGCAATCTTACTGATTCTTGTTCTGTTACAAAAGCACCTCGATGGTGATTTCTACCGGTATTCTAGTAAACTTGTCATTTTAGATTTCTTCAATTTAGAAGTAAAAATTAGTATTAGTTAATAGGTGTTGGTTTTGTCTGTTGTAGTCACATGTTAAAATTTTGTTTCGAAATTTAGATGCCTTTGCGGAGCCTGGGTGTAGCCCATTGGAGCCAATCACAATTGAAGACA
>Ga0126339_10000545_pt1 | contig 21397 bp, 14 predicted proteins | sample OrbTmetagenome_2_FD_92532 | JGI IMG/M metagenome (GOLD analysis project Ga0126339, IMG submission 92532) | Coral microbial communities from Petempiche,Puerto Morelos, Mexico - Orbicella T R C metagenome | ecosystem: Host-associated > Invertebrates > Cnidaria > Coral | place: Petempiche,Puerto...
GAGTCGCCAGCTGGCGACCAGTTCTGAAAATTTAGTCGCCAGTGCTGAATTTTTGGTCGCATTGGCGACCAGTGAGTCGCAATTTCAAGCCCTGTTTACGGGATAATTCAAACGATTTAAGTGTAGCTGATCGGTTCTCAATAGTGACTTCCGTTATAACTCGGCTGCTGCCGCTTTTAATATTCATAACGTGTAAACATTCCAAATAGTCGACTTATTTCTCCTGGAATGACTTTCTGATACTCCTAACTTTAGTTTGAATTCAAACAAGTCCATCTTTCATCACTAGAATTTGAGCTCAACCGTAAAGAAGTCAGTTAAGGTCATTCCACTGAAATAGAACCTGCACTGAGATTTTTGTGAAACTTTGCCTATTGATCCATTATATTATAGGAACTTAAATTTTGAAATAAAAATGAGGGGTCCCCATGTTCATTTAGGAGCAACAGCACCTTGTTTATACCCATATAAATCCTTATAATAGCATGATGATTGTAGTCACGATTGCTTGCTCCAATGATTGCTTTTTGTCTTACACTGAGAATTGGTCCATATTTATGTTACACAGAGAAATTTATTACTCAATTCAAAACAACAGAAAAAATGATAGGTCACCATACTCGTTTGTGGGAAAATGATGATTTACCTCTGTGGCGAGGTCCAGCTGTAAACAAAAAGCCGCTATTTTTTAATGCGTGCGTGCTAATCACACGTGAAATTATGTGCAGTAGTGATGCGCAATGCAATACTGGGGAATGACCTTAAGCTTACATTTTTGATATAGGCCAGGTTACATAGCATGTGAAAAGATGTCACCTATGCACGTAACACTAAAAAAAGGTGTAATGTAACGGTACATGAGGGCAGGACCCCCTTAATTCATGAAACTCTTTCACTTCTCTTTTATCATTATGATATTACAGTACCGGTCAGAGGGATTGCAACATTACACGTGCATAAAGCACGTGTACTACACGCACATTACGCGCAGTGTCCATGCACCTTACATGCACGAAGTCAAATTCTCGCTAATCCTGGGTTAGCCTAATCGGGCTTTGAACAACCCGGCCCTGGAGACCATGCTGATTTACGTGTGCCAATTTTTCAAAATCAGACTAGTTTTCCACAGACTAGTTTTCCTAACCCTAACCCTAACCCTGCAGTGGAAGTTTGAAGAAAATCTATCAAGTAGAACATTTTTGTGCAAATGTTCCTTAATACTTAACACATACATATAAATTATAACCATTAAAGCAGAGAGAAAAAATAAATAGTTATACGCTGATTATTCTGTGTTTTTTTAGGATAACCCTGAAGCTAAGTTAGAGGATTTGGATAAGCCTGGAGTAGACGATGAACCACAACAAGTTCTTCTCAGGTTCGCTATTCCCTGTACATGTGCTAACTCCTCATTATCAATGAAATTCACTTTCTATATCAACCCACACAAGCTGTATTGTACTGTATACACGTACCCTGTCTTATAGTTTGCTGGTTTGTTCAGGTATGAGGATGCTTACCAGTATCAGAATATATTTGGTCCACTTGTTAAACTGGAAGCAGACTATGATAAGAAGCTCAAAGAGTCTCAGGTAATTTAATTTTAATGTTTGTCACAGGACCCATTACCCAACCAATTCCTTTTTGCTTTATTAGCCCATTGACGCCTGTAACCAGCAGTAAAAAAGCACATGAGGACAAGTGCCTTTCCTATCCTCCTTGAAGACTTTTTGTTTCTCCTATTGTTCTATTGTTTTTAAGGACAAATAAACTAATGAGAATGGACTTTCTGAGCATATTTTTAAAGGACCTTAGGGGTCTTAGAAAGACGGTTTTTCGTCTTGAAATCATGCACTTGAAAAGTGTGGGTAATAATGGTGCGTTTCAGGCCAAATCTACAAACTTCAAATGTCTTGTTTTCGTTCCTAAAATGGAGAAATAAATTCTTTGGGACTTAAAATGGAAAGGAAAAACACAAATCAATGTTTAGGTGGCCTCAGAATGGAAGATCAAGGTGTACAGAGTCCTCAAACCATTCTAGTGAAGAATTTTTCCTTCCTTAAACGGCCACGAATACATGACAAGTGGTGCACTTTCATGTGCTTTTTGAATGTAGATCGCGGGTTTAAAGCGGCTTCCTGGACTTTAGAAAACAAGAATGGTAATGTACATTATTACTTCGCAGTTTATTTCAACTTTTGGAACATTTGGTAAAGCCAGGGGCATTAAAATGACTGCAAAAGTGGTTGGCAGAAACTCAAGCTTTCACTTTAGTGTGAAGAATTAATTTCAACATGCGGATCATGCAGCGTGGTACAGTGTACTATCGAAGCCGCAGCTTGTAAAATCACTCAAGGAAAAACAAAAGACAGACGCATAGGAACTTCCCCTGGATGGAAAAATCAAAGACATTTCGAACAAAGAATTCATTTCTGTATCAAGTTAACTTTTCAATTCTCCTGCTTGAAGTTTGCTTTCAGCTCCTTTCAGTTACATCGAAAATAATCGCCTTCCAATTCGTACGTTTCAAACCTGCGTTGATGCAAAGCTGCTCAGAGACCATTTGAAGGGTTTCTTTTAAACAGCCGTGACAATATTCACACAACACACTCTGTTAGCAATATATATTTACGAGTCAGACACTTACGCAGCTTTTATTTCCATGCATTTTCCAAACCAATCAACAATCCCATAAAAAGTGTAACATATAATTCTTCTTGAACCCGCAAGCACGCAAAACTAGTAACGGTTTAAGCTTGACAATTTATTATGCAACACTGTAATTGCATAAGCATCTCAACAAACAAGTTGAGATTTCATTGTCTTGTACCAAACATTTGATTGGCTGGAATTGATAATGGGACATTTGATTGGCTGGATTTGAAAATGTTGGGATCTATTGTTTCAGTTCTGCCATCTGATTGTCTGGGTGGCCCTGGTTTCAGTGAACGCACTGTAAGACAGTTGAAATACGATTGATCTCAAAATAATTGGCTTGTTTTAGTCATCTTTTTGATTTACAACTTTCATTTTGCTTTCACAGCGCTGTAATATTTCGTTGTGCAGCAAAGAAATAATTTGATTTCTTGTTTTCAGATTGATTTTTACATGTGTCTTTTGCTTTTATTTTCCATTGTTTTCACAAATTTTAGCCGTTATAGTACAAGAATGGAAATTGTGTTGTATTTGGTTTTGTTTTATCTTCCAAAGTCAATAATCAACTCATTTTCACATATTCAATTTTCTTGGCATGCGTGGGATATTTTGTCGCACGATAATGAAATAATATAATTTATTTTTTTCTTATCAGTTTTACACATCAGGTTGAATTCTTTTTGTTAATATTTTTTAATATTTTGGCCCTTCATATATTCAACCTTTAAGAAACGCTGTCTTGCAACCTGATCTTGTGTCGGTGGTTACTGTGCATATGGTTTATTTTTGTGCTTCGGCTCGCTCTGAAATATTCCAAATAATGTCAAGGAATTAGGGGTGGGTGGCGGGCCATTTCATTCAGGCATCAATGGGTTAAACCAAATGATTTCCATACAGTATAACTTACATACAAATATTAAACATACATGCTGTCTTTTTTATCTTTTTTTTGTACAGACTCAAGATAACATTGTTGTTCGTTGGGATATTGGTCTAAATAAGAAAAGGATTGCATATTTCTCCTTTCCAAAAACAAATGATGACATGCGACTGATGCCTGGTGATGAGCTGCGGCTGAGATACATTGGTGAATTGCACAAGCCCTGGCAGGGTGTTGGTCATGTGATCAAAGTGCCGAACAGTATCCTTGAAATGATAGAAATCCCAAACAACTTTAATATGTAACTAAATGCAACATTGTCCAGTGCCTGTCTGTAGATTTGATGTCTCCTTAACAGCGTCCTTTAGACTTTGGAGAAGAGGTTGGAATTGAGTTGCGCAGCAACCTGGGTGCTCCAGTAGAGTGTACTCATAACTTTGTGGTGGACTTTGTGTGGAAATCGACTTCTTTTGACAGGTAAAAATGAAAGGCTCCTTGAAACCTTTCAATGTGAGAAAATTATTCTTTGTCATTATGGTTATCAATTTTGATCAGTTCATGAGTTTGTCTTGTCTTGACAGCCTGGACAACTTGTCGTTCTATTCTTAAAAGTGGTTAATGTAAAACATCTCACTTTTTGTTAATGATTGTATTACCTTTTCAACAGAATGCAGACCGGAATGAAGACCTTTGCAGTTGACGAGACATCAGTCAGTGGCTATATCTACCACAAGCTGTTGGGACACGAGGTAGAAGAACAGGTCGTCAAATGCCAGCTGCCTAAAAGGTTGGTTTTACAAATAAAAGATCCAGACGTGTTGGTGTAATATTATACTGCCTTATTAGCGATGTTATCATTGCTTACAATGTACATGTACAGATGTTGATTGTATCATTGTGGTTATGCATTGATTAATATTATCATAATGCTGTCATTGCATCTCCATAGGTTTTCAGCCCAAGGTCTTCCAGAGCTTAACCATTCACAAGTGTATGCTGTCAAGACTGTGCTGCAAAGACCACTCAGTCTTATTCAGGTTAGTAGTCCTTGAGTACCCTTGCATGACCACAAGAAACAGTCAACAAGTGCTAGCGTTTTTTGTTTCTAACAACAGAGAGAGTTGTTTTAGAGGCATGTTATGAAGACACAAGTGTTCATCAATTTGGTTTATGATCGAGATTTTTATTCTGTCTTTCTGCACACACAGGGACCACCAGGCACTGGTAAGACAGTGACATCAGCAAGTGTTGTGTATCATCTGGCCAAACAAAACAATGGGTGAGTGTTCAGACCACTATTAGGCTAGCATTTATGAAATTCCTTCATGACACTGAACAAACTATTTAAATTGCATCGAGGCAAATGTATCTCTTGCACTGGAGTCTTAATTGCAGTAGTTTGGGCTTGGAATAAAGGTTAATTATTTTTATTTTTGGTTGTCGCGCAGTCAAGTGCTTGTCTGTGCTCCAAGTAACATTGCAGTGGATCAGCTGACAGAGAAGATACACAAGACAGGACTCAAGGTACAGTGTGCTACTAAAAACCTTGTAATCTTCAAATGAGTACCTGGTGCCCTTGCATTGTGGTTCTCCACTGTTTTTCATTGTTTATTTAATTTCAAAAAGGTCTGCTGCTCAGTATTTTTGGACACCAAAGAATGAGGGGCTTAGAAGACAAGTCCAACTATTGATTCACAATCCAACTTTCTTTGATGTCTAGATGTGCTGATGCCAGTTTAAACTTTGCTGGATTTTCATGCAACAAGTGGTCTTACACTGTAATTCACAGAGAATTAACTTCAACTATTGTATTGTGTGTGGAAATAGGTTGTCAGACTGTGTGCCAAGAGCAGGGAGGCTATTGACTCTCCAGTAGCATTCCTTGCACTGCATAACCAAGTGCGTAACATGGACAGTGTTCCAGAACTGCAAAAGCTACAGCAACTCAAAGATGAGCAGGGTGAACTGTCAGCTGCTGATGAGAAGAGATACCGGTCTCTGAAGAGGAACTGTGAGCGAGACTTGCTGCAGGTCAGTTAATTTGTTCATTTGTCAAATATGTACATGTTAGGCTACAAAACGGAAACTAGCTGCGGCTACTTTTTGACTATTATGCTAACTGCCATGTCTATTGCAAAAAAAGACTGATTTTATGTTAAAACTGATGCTTGGTTCCTTCAGCATGCAGATGTGATCTGCACCACTTGTGTGGGTGCCGGTGACCCTCGCCTGTCTAAGTTCAGGTTCCGCACCGTACTGATTGATGAGTCCACCCAGGCAACTGAACCTGAGTGCATGGTGCCAGTCATACTTGGCTGCAAACAGGTCAGTCTGTAGAATGTCGTACTAAATAGTGTTACATATAGCTCACAAAATGTTAAGGGTCTGGAACATTTCACATTCCAGAAGACAGCAAGTCACTGGAATGATAAATTTTATTATCACATTGTGCTGGACGTTGTGCTTCGCTACAGGAAAATACATGTATGAGAACTTGTCACTGCTTGGGTTAGCAAAGGATGTGTGACAGCCATGTCTGAAACCTACTGTTTCAGCTCTACAGTGTAGTGCCTTACCTGTAATAACCCAGTGCTGCTCTTGTAGCTTTTCAATATGACAACAGTACATGCAACTACTTTGAGACAAATTGCCTGACTTGTCCCAGTTATTAACAGCATTCAAGGAACCAGTATGTACAATGATAGTATAAGATGCACTTTTCTCTGAGCAGTACTGTTTATGTGTATTATCATTCATTTTATTTTGTTTGTGCATTGTGTTGTTGTCTACAGCTGATCCTTGTTGGAGATCACTGCCAGCTGGGTCCTGTTGTGATGTGCAAGAAAGCAGCCAAGTAAGTAATGGTTCTTTAAGATTGCTGTTAGTTAAGTACAGCTATACATTTGGTTTTCATAACCTCTGCTCTTGGGAGAACTCCAACACAAGTTAGGGTAAGATGTACATGAAATTAAATTAAATTTATACAGTACATGTACTTACCATGTTCTTACATGTTAACCATATTTTGATATTCTTTAGTGCTGGGCTGTCTCAGTCACTGTTTGAACGTCTGGTGGTTCTTGGAATCCGCCCCATTCGTCTACAAGTCCAGTATCGTATGCACCCAGCCCTTAGTGAGTTCCCATCCAATTTGTTCTATGATGGAACTCTTCAGAATGGAGTTACTGTTGGTAAGTGTGAGCTATAAATCATACTATATTGTTCATGTACATGTGTTTGAGCCAGTTGTCACTTTTCGTGTTGTTTGTCTTAGTAGACTCGAGGTTGCTGGATCTCAGGAAAATACTCAGAAACTTTTAAAAGAGGCTTGAGCAAATGCATTTTCATGTAGCAGTGACAGAGTTTTCAATTGCCAGAAGACTAAAGTTTGTTTATATTCAAAGCCATCATCAGCAGATGAGCTTTGGAACTGGTGCCTTTAAGGGTAGTGGTAGTAGGATGTTTGTTTTTGTGTTGTTTGACATTCTTTGCTTTTCTCGTTTCCTTCAGCTGAACGTCAGCAGTCAGGAATTGATTTCCCATGGCCTGTTCCTGACAAGCCAATGTTCTTCTATGCCACTATGGGCCAAGAGGAAATAGCCTCCTCTGGAACATCCTACCTCAACAGGTTAACATATTCATTGTTAATCATTCTATTTGTTTGTTTGTTTTTGTCGACCCAGAAACTCAAAAGCAGTTCAACTCTAAAAACATTGAAAGCTAGTTCTGTATTTCAGACATTTTTTTTACCAGAAGTTACAATTGCCTGTTTGTGTACTCCTAAAAAAAACCTGCTTTTTAATACAGCTCAGTATTTATCATCAGAAAGCTTGTGTTACAGAGAAGTGTACCATAAACACTAGCGGATAAGCCACACCTTTTAACTCAAAATTTTCCGTAAAAATCAAGGATGCAGCTTATCTGCTAGAACATCAACAGCAGACAATGTGCCATAAATGTGCATAACTTAACACTTTTCATCGAAAATTTCCAAGTTGGTATTTAAAGCAAACTAATAAGAACTTCAGGAAACTAATGATATCAGAGTACACATCAAACATTGCTTTAACAAGTTTGGTGACTCCTAATAGAGCCGTTCTTGTTCGTAAGAATATTTCCAGCTGTTAAACACTATTAAACCTTCGTTAAAAAACCTTTTAGCCAGAAGAGGTTTTCATCTCCTGGTGAAGTGCCTGGCTACTACACTATGAATGAATGAACAAAACCATTCTTGTTGTTGTATGTAAAAGTCTACTGAAAACCGGACAGGAATGAAAAAATACGGGTGGAAAAATACCAGAGAAAGATCCAACATTAATTTTGTCAAAGTCGGTAGACATCATGTCCATACTATTGCAGAGCTAAGATTATAGGTAAGGGTTTCAGTTTGAAGTATTCTCTGTTTTCACTGTTAGTGAGTTTACACACTGGGGTTTACATTCAATTAATCAAGAAATGCACATGAAAGGAATCTCTCTCAAGCCCCACTTGCGAATATTTTTGATTTCTTTCCAAAAACATTTCCCCAAAACTGGAGTTGTCAAACTCTGGGGTGCAGCTTATCTGCGAGTGCAGCCTATCCACCGGTGTTTGCGGTAACCAGAATATTGTCTGATAACTTCATTTCTCTGAATACTGCTTCAAAACCTATGTACAATCTGTAAACAAGAGTTGTTTCTTCTACAGGACTGAAGCTGTTAATGTAGAGAAGATTGCCACCAGATTCCTCCGTGCTGGAGTGAAGCCTGAGCAGATTGGAGTGATCACTCCATATGAAGGCCAGAGAGCCTACCTTGTCCAGTACATGCAGTTTAGTGGATCTCTTCATGCCAACCTGTACCTGGTAAACGAACCCTTTGAACTTACTGTAACCTAGTGGTCATCGTATTAATGGTTTTTTTTTTGTACTTCAAGGGAAGATACACTTGTTGCTGATTTCATTGTGACACTTATATCCTAAATTTTTTTGTGATATAGGAAATTGAAGTGGCCAGTGTTGATGCATTCCAAGGACGAGAGAAGGACTATATTATCCTGTCTTGTGTCCGATCCAATGAACACCAGGTATACATTGAGTAATGATCTACATATACCTTACTTATGGATTAGTATTTTGTGCAGAGTGCATGTATGATCAATTTAGTCATTGAATCCTTTGATTTCTCCATGTCTTAAGATTTAAAGTGCATTTCGTGTACAACCCTAGTGAAAAGTCTTGGGATGCTTTGCACTTTTGCCAACATATTGTCTTCCTGTCGACCTCCCCCTCCCCGCCAACACAATGTTAATGTTGATTCATACAAAGTAGACCCACTATTCCAACATTGTTTGGGGGGCTCGGAAAATTAAACTATAACTTCCCACTTCAAAAGTATGCATCACCAGTTGGCACTTTTTGGTCACGATTATAGATTCTTTTCCAAGATTTGTTAACCCTTTTCAATCCCCAAATCAGTATCTGGGTGCGTCGAAGCACCATCCCCAAGTTTATTTATGGTTTAGTTTTTCTATGACTGGGAAGGTGTTTATCACTCATGGTAACTTTTTGTATGTTGTTTCTGTTTATTTGCAGGGCATTGGTTTCTTGAATGACCCTAGACGTTTGAATGTGGCCTTGACCCGAGCCAAGTAAGTCTTTTTTTAGTTTGAAGACAGGGAACACGTCATATTAATGATGCAAAGTGTCCAGTTGTTTACATGAGTTTATGTCCGCTGCAGGTATGGCATCATCGTCATTGGCAATCCCAAGATTTTGTCCAGGGTAAGTTTTTACAAAGTAAAATATATTGTTTTTACTTTCACTTCATGAAAAGAAATACGTGATCATAACATGTAAGGACATCCCTGTACACACTGACAACAAATGAAACTCTTCTGTATATCAAACAGTCCATGCCAACGTGCTTTAATTTATCACAGGGACACCCAATGTAACGATGTGTAAAGATGCTAAAATTTGGCATGTTTTTCTGTGGAGAAAAATAGTCTGAATCATAATCGTTTGACTGTGTTGTAATTTCTTTAGCAACCTCTTTGGAATCACCTGTTGAACTATTACAAAGAGAACAAGACATTGATGGAAGGTGAGTTTGAACTCTACCTTGCTTTTGTTATTACTTTGCCTTAAATCTTTTGTCCAATATGCTGTAAAGAAACAGGAATTTGAGTTTGACGGCTTTTTGTGCTTTGCAGGGCCCCTGAACAATTTGAAAGAAAGTATGATTCAGTTTAGCAAGCCAAGGAAGCTTGTCAACCGCACCAATCCGGTAAGACAACTGCTACACCTTCCTTACACCTTCCTTCAATTAAACCATTTTTCATTCAGAGAAATCTTGTTCGAAAATACCTTATTGTAGGAAGTTTGCACTTGTGTTAATCATTGCAGTTTAAATTAACATGATTTGACGAAGGGAATTATTCAAAGTGAGGGAAATTTACTCCAATAAGAGTGTAATACTTGAAGTTGAATGTAATTATTGGGAATGGTACAAAGACCACTTTTCGTCAGTACAAGAATAACAAAGTTTACTACAAAGAACAGTGAGATCAAAAACGTTTTTCAGTAGCATTTGAGTGTGGGGAAAATTAAGAGCGCAATTCTATCATCTACTGTTTTCTTTATGCCTATTATCCCAGCAGATGCCTAACAGACTTAGGTCATAAAAATGAAAGAAAAGGGGTGACATAACGCGCCTCGTAAAAAGTTACGTTAGAATAAATAAGTGTTCCTTGAAATTACTGCGACCAAATTAATGCGAATATTTGAAAGCCTTGGTTTCATACTTCTCAAGTTAACTGAGCTTCAGTAAGTTATAAATAAAATGCCTTGATGGCATTTTCATTTAAAGAGATGCCCACCTTGTATTTCATGGCAAGTTAACTCCAGTTTGATCTTAGGATTATGAAAAACTTGCATTGGGGGGATCAAACCATCTGGTTTTGTCACAAAGGTTGCGTTTAAGTACCCAAGTAAGAAAAGATAATAAATAAATGATGACTTTATTACCGTGTCAATTAAAAATCTAGCAGAGGAGATTCCCCTGCTCTTTTACATGAATTGGCCAAAACTGTCAGTTGTTACCTAGACTAGCTCTAGTGCTAGCTTTCTACGAACAATCGTTGCTGTTTTTCACTTTAGGGTGGCCGTTTCATGAGTAGCACCATGTTTGATGCCCGTGAGGCTCTGATCCGTGGCAGTGTCTATGACAGGCAGATGCCTACAGCGCCTATGGATCCTGCTGCCTTCCATGACACTTACTTCCACACTCATGACCGTCTGAGCTACATTGGAGCTGAGCGCACCATCCCACCTGCTGCTGCTGCAAGGATTCCAGTACCCGTGGGAATGTTCATTCCCCCCGTACCACCCCCACATCACTCTTACTTTGGACAGGTAGGTTACGTAAAAGCTAAATCTAAGCTGACAGTTCCTTAATGCATCCACACGTTAATACTGCTCAGTAGCTTTTATTAGACTGGTCACACACTAGTGTTTCATCCATACACTTTAAATGTAGAACCACCTTCTACAGCATAGCCTCTTCCATGCGTTCAGTTAGTTGGGGCGCAGCGCGGAAAATAGCACGGGAAAAGATAAAAAAAAAACGCGTGTTTTTTTTTTTTTATTTTTTCGCGCGCTGATTTTCGCGCTGCGACCCAACTAACTGAACGCCTGGAAGAGGCTATCTACAGCATAAGAAACAGTATTCAGAAGCTTCCTTTTAAATGGTCACATACTAGGGTTTCATCCACACTCTTTAAAGCTAAAACCACCTTGTACAGCATAATAAACAGTACCACGTAAAAGTGCTGTTCAGTAGCTTTTATTTGCATGGTCATACACTAGGGTTTCATCCACGGAATGAAAACTTCAAACCACATTACTCGACTATAGGATCTCAAAAGTATAAATCTGTATTCAAGCTTTCTGCAATCTATATTTCTCTTTTAGCCTCTTGCTGGTCGTATGCCTCATGGTCGGCCAGTCCAGCAGCCCAGGCAGCGCAATCAGCGAAACCATCACCATCACCAGCCTATGGCATACGCACCTCACATGCCAGCCAGCCAGGCCAGTCAGGTATGCTGATACCTCTTGTGGTTATTTAATGTTTCGTTTGTGCATTTTTATACCGCCCGGTACAAGTTTTGAATCTTTTGTGGCGTTTAGAAGCAACTTTGGTTAATCTATGTTCTCTGGTTTGACCGCTGATTTGTAATTTTTCAATCCGTCACAGGATGCTTCGCAGCCCCTGTCCCAGGGCCCACTCACTCAAGGTGGTATGTCTATGAGTCAGCCCATGGCGTCACAGCCCTTGTCCCAGCCAGACCTTTCTCAGGTAACCTGCTCTCCGTGTCTGTATTTCTCGATTTCTCTCTCAGTCTGGCAGAGTGCAAGTCTTAAGAATCAAATTTCAGGTTCGCTCTCATGGGGAATGAATTGAATGCACCTATAAAGAAGTATCTAGCTTACTTGTGGTAGAGTTGCAAGTTGCAACTTATAGCATCAAGTTATATTAAATAGAATTACTTACTAAACTGACTTAATGTTACATTTAACTTAACAGGACAGTTACTTGGGAGACGACTTCAACCTAAAATCCCAAGCAGACGCGGTGTTGTCCCAGGACTCCACCTACCAAGGGGAGAGGGGAGGTTACATGAACTCCTTACCAGACTACTCCCAGCCAAACTACGCCTCCCAGTACTAAAGAATCGGCCTCCCGGCTGATAAGGGGGCAAGTCACCATCTGGCAGCCGTCATCAAGGCAACCAGCAGGTAACGCCTTGCTAAAGCCGCACCCTTGAAATGCCCCGCACCGAGGGTGTGGCACTCGCCTAAACCTTGAAGAAAAACGAGAGCAGAGAGAAACGAGAAGAGAAGATAATTTTTTGGCCGCTTTTACAAACGGCAGATCTTAACGGTTTTGACGCCGCCAAAGGGAAACATGGATGTGTTGAACTTGGACTTTGTTTTTAGACAGTTAATTATCTGAGGGACATAAAGTCTCGCTTGTTTTGAACAGGACAAACGACTTGTGAGATGCTGTGAGATGATGCAACATTACCTAACTGTAATTTTTATCACCCTATGGGTGAAAAATTTATACAAGAGACAGCAGAAGGCTTCTTTTTAGTGAAGAGTCTTGACGATTTGGCATTTCTTGTGCTTTATCTACTTATTGGCACTTGGCATCTAGCTTGTGCTTCCCGCTTCGAGCTCTTAACGTCAAAGCGGCTGAGCAATCCATGGTAAAAGCTTATGCAGAGAAGTCGCTAACAACTCGACGTTGAACAGAACACGCTCATAAATCTTGCTGGCTTCTACTTCTCTGCTTTTCCTCATAAAGAAACTACGAAGCGTCTTCAACCAGTTGGAAGTTCTGTTTGAAGAATGGGAACATTTCAGCTGATTATCCAGCTTAATAGAGCAAGAATTGTTGTTCGGTGGTTGGTCATTTTCTTGGAAGCCGATCGAGTTGAAACTTTAACATCTCCTGTGCAAGAGATACTGCAAGCATCAATGTCTGTTTTGTGTTGAACTTGTTAATAGTAGCTTAACAGAAGACTGAGTTGAACACAAACTCGGGAGATGTCAATTGCCGAATGTTAGTTAGATCTTTGGCTAAAGCCTTTTTGGGTTACGTTAGCAGGGATGAATTGTATTAAAACTGACAGGTCTGTCTCAACGGTTCCCGGCCGGTAACAAGATATCTTTGGTTGAATGGCCAAAAAAAGAGATGTTGAAGTTTCAAGTTGACCAGCTTCCCTAACAAACCTCTCATGCGGTTTCCTACAACTTGTCATAAAAGACTGAACAGAAGTTAGCTTTAAACTTTGCTTCGATTCCATTTTCTTCCTGCCATTGCTGTCTTTAGAGAAAAGAATCAAAAGTCAACTTTTGATGGAACATTGGATTTTTAACTCGGTTTTGCTTCCTGAAAGGAAAGATTTTTAAGATCCCTGGAAACGATGGGCGTGCGTCCCGTGAAGTTCATTGAAGTGGGGTGTCTTATTGCACCCCTGTCACGTGTTACTGTTTTTTTGATTGTAGCTTTTGAATCTTATTTGATTAGTGGTGTTTGTGTTGATCGTGTTTTACCATTGCCCTGTTCCAATGAATTATACATTACTTTAGGGTATGCAGACTAAATGTAATCAAACATTTATCATATTAACCAGGTTTTAGTAGGGTACATGTAATGTGGGTCTCTGTTGTTTCACGATTGCACTACGAGCCAAACCTTCCGTCAGTGAGGGTAAGTAGTGTAATCAGTTTAATTGATAAAGCTTGCTGTGGTCTTACCCCCACTGTAAACTATCACGTGATAGCAGACAAGTTTAAGGGTTTTTAATCATCGACTCAGTGTATGCATGGTGTGAGACCATATCAAATTTACGGTGAATTTACAATAGACCACGGCAAATTCTACATACCTATACATGTATGTTAGTTAAGAAGTGTCACATTTTCTTGTTTTGAACATTGATGGAGGAAAACATTCTGCCACTGTAAACTCATTCGGCCATCAATATGCAAATTGCTCATAGAGGGTTTTAGAGCCCCAATTTCCTGGCTAAAATGGGAAGTAAATACAGTTCTTTATCGTCATTATTTCCTTAGATGTGTTTTGAGAGAAATCAATTCAACCATTGTTTTACTGTTCCACTGTCCTCATGCGGAGACGTTTATCCGTCCAAACTCCCAAGATCAACAGCAAAATTCTCCATACTGATTTTCACATTATGATTGATTCTACTTGGGAGAATTTGCCTTTGAATCAAGCAGTAGTTGGTTCTGTAGTACAGAAACTGTATCTGTAGTATATTTTTTGTTGCTTAACGCTTTCCCTCTAAGAGTGAGAACTTGAGTCGTATTGTGCTGTGGTTTGAGTGTGGCATAAAATCTTTTCTCGGGATGGATCGTGTCGAGTGGTATGTGATGCTGTTCGTTTTAATCAATTTTTTTTCATTTTGAAAAATTTATATTTCTGCTTTTATATGCCTTGGTTTTTTGTGTAGTGTCTTAACACTAGGTGTAAAACATGAGCCATTCCTATACTGATGTAAGCTCGTTCCTTTATAATACATCATTCTTGATCTGAAAGTTTTCTTAATTGTTATACGTGATTTTAAATTTCCAAACCTGGATCATTTTTGCTCAACGAGGATTTGCATTTGTAGATCTTGGTAGCCAATTCCAATTTCAGTGGTTCTGTTTTCAAAGGAATACGAGCCTCTGACCTCAAACAACGTGTTCTCTTACTTCTGCCGGTTGAGTTTTGTTAATGATTCTCTTTTATTTTACCTGGTAGTGTGACGCGTACATCTTACATACAGTTGAATAAAGAATAGTGAACGCTTAGTTCAGTTCGTCTTATTTGCTTTGTTAAATAATTACGAGAAAGTCGAACTTCACACTGACTGGATATTTTAAAGCAGTTGTACAATTACGTTAGTGTTCTAGCGGTCGCCACAAGAACTTTCCTGATTGGCTAATGGGGATGTTATACACGCCAAGATTCGAGATCTTGTTGCTAAGCAATCTCGGACCCAATCTGCTTGCTCAAGCAAGGAAGATTTACCACGTCTTATAAGAAAGTCCTGAAGGGAAGGTGTAAGGGGTGGGGGTTGTATAAATCCCATTTGCAGCCCAAACTTTCCCCAAATCCCGTTTCACAGAATTGAATTCGGATGTCGGGTTCTGACCACAAGCTGGATTTTATTCTCTTTAGACCTGCGTTCAAATATCCAACTGGAGAGCCTCCAAGCTGAAATTCTAAATTGTTTATGCTCTATTAACAGTATTTGTTTCTGATGTTTGTTTCATTATCCCTGAAAAGGCCTTCGGTAAATTGAGCCGGTCAGCGGAGCAGCGCGAACAACGACTAGTGAACTTACAAAGGTCCCCTCGCCTTTTGATCTTCATCGCTATTTTTTGCGCTCCAGCCTCCTAAAGGAAATGAATGTCTGGAAAAACTGTTGGACAGGGGGAAGGGCAATATTTTATGCTCTGATGAAGTTGCTGCATTAGCTTCGTTGTACTCATACGCACAGAAAGAACTGTTAGTCAATCAACCTCTCCTCCCCCTCCCTTCCTGTTCAATGTAAATACAGTGAGGCTATATGAAATGATTTTTAAAATATTCTTGTAGGAGAAGTCTGGAGGTGACTTGAATACAATAGAAACCTGTTTTTCAAGCTAGAATCGGTCAATCTCATCTGTTTTCAATGTAGTCCCAAACTTTTTGTCGCAAAGTTATGTTGGCAGAATTGCCTCTCACCAGGCAACATAAAGTATAATTTAGCTAAGCCCGCGCATCACCTAGAAAATTGATTCCAGTTTCCTGTAGGCGTGCGCGACAGTTTCCTAACATACTAATTTATCAATCTATTCCGCAGTCGACAACTGAATAATAAATTCAAATGGAAAGGCGCTGATTTTTCCAAAAAGAAAAATTTTAACGTCCACTTGAATAGATCGATAAAGACAGTTTTTAGAAAGACTGGCTTTGATTTCAGTTTGTTATTTCTCGCTGCAAAGCAGTCAAAATTTCACTTATGAATATTAATCTTTTCTCGTTAACCAAGGGATAATCACCAGTTTTGATTGCTTGTTTGATTTCAATCCGACAATTTTTGTTTTCTTTAATGTCAAAAGTCGAGGTAAACGGAAGGCGTTAATTATGGCAGTAATACTGAAATCAAATCAATAGTGGTATCTAGACTATTTTTCAGGCCGGGCTACTGAAAAAAGTCCTGATTTTATGAAACCTCGATGGTATTTCTCTTGAGATAAGGCAGCAAATATAATGTAATCAGTGAAGAAAACCGTCTTTGCGTAAAAAGTAAATCCCCTTGACGGCTTATTGGATTTAACCTATAAGAGATCTCTAATGATTTGCTTAGCGTATTACAAATGTTTAGACAGGACTTCCGTATTGTTCACAACATCCGGCCAAAATATATGATTAGCGTATTGTAATTACTGTTCAAGTGTGCAATGATTGAATAAGCCTGAGATTTCTTTCGAAACAGGGCCAGAAATCGGACGGTTTATAAGATTTTCGTCAGCCATTGTTTGAAGAAGGGGAAATTTTACAGTTTTGAAAAAGCACCTTCCTGGAATCTCTAGTTTTATTTTTATTATTCCTTGACATTCGAAAGTTTTATTTCTAATGAATTTCACACTACTTTCGACTGCCTTTTCGATATTTTTGTTATCAGTATGCTTGGTTCTCGTAAGGTAAGTGGCTTCACATTATCCTTTATTTATCGTATTGAGATGGATAACTGTGTTAAAATAATCATTCACAATGGTTTAAAACTGTTTTTTCCTCATTTGAAAGAACATCCGATGTGAAATCGAAGCCAGCGCCCGAAAAGGGACAAAATGTTTGCGCGTATCAAAGAGTGAAAACACAATTGGTGTTACGACGAAATGCAACTTCCACAAGGAACTTAAAAATTGTGGACTGCGGCATTCCTTCTTTTCCAAAACTAAAATGTAAAGAAGAAAGGTAAGAGTTCAAAGAAAATCATTGAATCTTTCGTATACACTTATCTTCTGTCGTAATCAGCTGTTGTTTGCGGTCTTTAACCACATATTTGTATACACTTGTTCTGTTGGAGGTGAAATATCTGGCAAAATCTTACCATAGTCAATTTTGTCCTATTAATTACCGCGATCTTCATTTCTTATGATTAAGATTTTCCCCTTGGTATTGCAATTTTAATCCATTCTAATCGAAATTGGGTTGTCTTAGCCCTTGATGTGAAAAATTTGAAGCGAAACAAAAAACTGCTCATTTTCATCAATGTTCGATGAACAATTTCGTTCCACAATTTCGTTCGTTTGCGCGTTCTGCCAGCTTAGTCTTGTATTTTCTTGAATATTGAAGCTTCAAGCACTTTTTATCTTATGAATCAAAATTCACATTCAGTGCGAGTTAATTGTTTGTTAGATCGATTGGGGGATCTTGTTGCACGCCACGCCAACTGGTCACTGCACTAGAAAAAAGTAGTTTTGGATATGTTAGAAAATCTACAATCATATCTGTTTATGCCCTTATTTTTGTGGGAGTTGAGTGAAAATAAGGATAAGAACCTTGTATAAAAATTAAAAAATTAAGAAAATATCCCGAGGAAAAATGTAGTAAATTGGAAAAAAAACGCTTATGAAAGATGAAGAAATATTTCGAACTTCTTCAGTGTAAGTTAAGGCTTTCACTGAATCGTTTTTTCAGAGCTTTCTCGAAAAGAAATATATGAAGTAATATTGTGGCATTTCTATTTTCTGTCTACTTTCCCTGCCATTTCACCTTTTCATGATTGAAAATTTTTTCAAACATTTAACGAAGTAACATCTTTCTGTCGATTATCACAATCAACTAAAAACTATTATGGTCTACATGTTTGTGAGCGCGACATTTGGGGGAAGTAGCTCTCTTATATCAATAAAACTGCTTTTCGCCGTGTTTTTATAGAAATGAAACAAAGATTTACTGGTACCCAGCACGCGAGTTTATTCACTATAACATCTTCGACTGTTGTCCGGGATGGATTGGGTACAAACCAAAAGTTGGGTGCAAGGAACGTAAGTATTATCCTTTCTTATGGTTACTGTTCTTAGAGACCTAGCTAAATTTCAAGAGAAACTATTTTTTAACTATACATACATGTGGTTTTTGGATTTTTAATCTGACATTCCTAAAGAAATCCCAAATTAATTTCTTCAGAGATATTCGACTATAAAGGACAACCAAAGGGCGCAAAATTTATGACGCACGCGCAGAAAATGGAGAACCATATCAGCTTTCATTGGCTTATCTTTTCAGTTGTCCAAAGCCACTAACAAGTAAATTAAACAAATTCCATCAAAGGAACTTAGTATGTAGAGTGAAATTTCCTATGTTATAAAGTTACTTGACAGAAATTTCCCGCGCTGCCCCGACAGGACACGAATCTGTCACCTGCACAACAGTCCGGGACGCCTTATCACAGAGCTGGTAGTTACAGTATGTCATGTAACAAGGCCCAAAGGACACATATTGTTGTCTTATTTCTAGGTGTTCCTTGTGGTGTGGCCATCCCTCAAAAAGCTCCCTTACATTGCCACGAAAGCAGAGGTAAAGACTTAACAAAACATCGAGGAATCTACAAACTGGGTCACGTGAATAATCTTCCTTTTCCTATGAGCGACATCAATGCGTATCTGTTAATTAACCTCACACTGGCTGATCCGTTTACTGAAACGTGGATGAAGTTGTATGGTTATATGTTGAAGAAAAATCTGGCGCTCATTCAGAGCTTTCCCAAGACGAATACGAAAGAATTCACAAAGATCTTCGACTACGAGGGAGTGTATCATTTCTTTATCAAGCAACAGCAGAATGAAGAAATGGTAATTTATTCAGTTTTTTCGTGTTGTATGATATAACGATATGGGCGTAGACTGGTATAACCCTCTTTTCCTTACCACCCTAAAATTTCGAAATCAATATGGTCACTGCTCAAAATGGCAAATATTCGGGCCCGAATTCGCCCGAATACAGATCGGCGCACGTCGTGTACACCAAAATGTTCGGAGGAGTCGAGGACGCCTGACCGAAAGTACCCCTGAAATATCCTATTAGAATCTGGCCCATTTATCCCAATTGGACTTAATTATTTCAAGTATAAGTCCTTGTATATTCCAGGTGTACATCGCGAATTACATGCGCCTTGAATACCTTAGGGTGTCCGTGGCGTAACGCTTGCATATTCGAGGCTACAGTACTCTATGATATCTGCCGTTCTAAGACTTGTAATCTTACTATTCACTCGAAATCAATTTAGCTGTACTTTAGTATGGCACCGTAGACTGTGGACTGACACACTTAGAACGGTGTAATCATTTGAACAGTTTCCGACAGTGATATCTGTATTGAGAAGTAATTTCACGTGGTATTGATTTTCTTTTGACAGGTTCGCCCGTTTTTCCGCTTTCCTTCTCAAGAGGAACCCTTCAAAAGCGTCATCAATAATATCACGTGGCGTGAAGATCGCGTGTTCACCGAGCAGCGGTTAGCTGGACTCAATCCTATGTCGCTGATGAAAGTTACCTCTGGTCAAGGTGAGTGAGGCTCAAAGACCGTATCAGACTCGCTACAGTTTCCTTATAAAGCTTTTCATAGTACACTGCATAAAGGTTCTCGGTAATTTTTATATTTCATAGATTCTGTCGGTGTTAAATGGTCTGATCTCAAATCACGCTTGAATCAAAACTACGACTGGGACGCCGCGGTCACGAGGAGCCTGGGAAAGAACATTCTGCTTGAAGAAGCTATTGCCGATGGGTCCATTTTCGTTGCCCAGTACCCAGTCTTCGACAACCTCGTTACAGTGCCGGACATCACTGAACACAGGCCCACGCGGAAAATGTGGCCCGCAATGTCTCCAATAGCATTGTTCGTCTCGCGTCCAGGGAAAAGTGGTGCGCCTGCGCAGTTACGACCAGTGGCTATCCAGCTTGATTATACGCCTGGTAAGATATAAAACCACTTCTAACCCCAACTCCTGCCCTGCACTGCCTCCGCAGGGAAAAAAAATACTGTATAACCTACGCTAGAAGTCACGGACATTTTTTCTATCGTGTCACAGACTCCCAGGTCTACTCCCCTGAGGATGGAGACCTATGGGCTCTAGCTAAAGAGAGCTTTCAAGTAACGGACTTCGCTTACGTGGAAATGGTGGAACATCTACTGAAGACCCATCTCATGATGGAGCCGTTCTGTGTGTGCGTTCTGAGACACCTGTCAAAATTGCACCCTCTGCACCAGCTACTTAAGTACCACTGCAGGTAGGAATAACTACTCAGGGAAGGGGCATGGGGGTATTGATGGCTTTGGGGAGAGGGTAAGGCGTACGCATGCGTTTGGTTGAAAGCAAATAACAGTGCCGTCCACAACAGAAAAATAAAGCGTCTCCGAGAAAAGCGAGACCCCTTGAAAAGGCCCTTCGTCGATTATCTAAGTTACTTTCCTTTTCTTATTTATTTTTCTACGAGAGATGAAACTTTCCCCGAATGGGAAGAAAAGCCAAAAGAATTTAAAATAAACTACAGCGAGGAAATCTCATTTAGGTACAGTTAGTTATGGTGTATTCTTGGTATTTCTCTCTTGCAGAGGTTTACTGCCGACCAACAAAGTGGGTTTTCCTAAACTGGTAGATGACAAAGCTTACATGCATCAGTTATTTGCCATTGGTAATATCGGCGCTGTTACTCTGTTGGTCCGTGCTTATCAGACCTTAACGTGGGCTGATACGGACTTCAGAGCCAAAAATAAGGTACGATATCACCCTGCACCATTGACCTCTTAACAACAGACTACTGACCTAAAATGGTGTATGTCATTCTTGCGATTTTCTCAACGCTGAAAAAAGCACTGTCTGATGTTGCTTGTCATTTCCGTTTTTCACTAGTTGATCTGCACACAATAAACATTGCACGTTGTTTCTGAAGCCCTGTCTACACTACGCCACCATCACCAGCCATTTTGCGCTTGAGGAAACCTCGGACAGCGGAATCACGTGATTATCGTGACCTCACCGTTTTCAAAAAGTACCGTCTTCAAAATGTTTTCCGTGCACACTAAAACGCAAAGTCGGCGTTTTCAAATTCCTCCAGTTTGAAGAGCGTTTTTGGAAAGCTCCGTTCTCGTGACGCATCGGTGTGGACGGTGGGCCTAACCGCTGCGTTTTCAAATTTCTCCCTCGTGGTGTGAACAGGGCCTGAAATTTGTCCGCCCGTAAAATGATTGCGCGCTACAGTCATGCGCTATTTTACAGAAGCACGATCCTTTTCTAGAACCTTGCACTCAAAGA
>Ga0126339_10000546_pt1 | contig 21392 bp, 13 predicted proteins | sample OrbTmetagenome_2_FD_92532 | JGI IMG/M metagenome (GOLD analysis project Ga0126339, IMG submission 92532) | Coral microbial communities from Petempiche,Puerto Morelos, Mexico - Orbicella T R C metagenome | ecosystem: Host-associated > Invertebrates > Cnidaria > Coral | place: Petempiche,Puerto...
CCCCCCCCCCCCCCCCCGCCCGTCTTTGCTATCCTCTGAAAACAGGCGAAAATTTTCATGTTCAACGTGTTCGAAAACTCGTCAGGATTGAAATCCAGTCATTAGGGAACTTTATTTTCCTGTTCGCCACCTCTAGAGAAATGTTATGTACTCTCAATACATATCTATGGATTAAGCATATTTTTTACGTATAAATTTCATAAAAAATATATATCTCTCTCATATACCTCTGATCTGTTACTGCATATCACATTTACATTGGAAATATGTTCTGGAAACCAATACTACAGACAACATCATACAAACAAAACAAACGTTACATCATTTAACATTATTCTCATTTCTTCGTAAGAATTATAAAAAAATTATATCTTTGCCGCCGTTACCTAAAACACAATTCGGATTATAAAAGTCATCCGGCTGTTTATCTATTCTCCTATCCCCAAATCACAGGCACCTCAACGCCACGCCACAAGATCCCAAGGGGCCTGTGTTCGACTGCTCAGACACATACGGCCAGTCTTATTTCCACTGAAGGTCTTCCCTGGGGCACAACTTCTCGTAGCCACCATCTTTGATTTGAAAGCTGTGGAAAACTCTAAGGAGGAGGCTGACGGGACGACGCAGTGATAGGAGGGTTGATAAAGATTGTCAATGCTTTAACAGAGAAGTGACTTGTATTGATCCATCCACGGAGCCAGTGAGACACGTGTAACAGCTCATTGAAGAGCTCCAGTCAACGCTCACCACAGGCGACTTGTGTTCTGCCGGCAAGGACAGCACTTGACAGAGCCCCTGACTCTTTTCCACCTGGAAGGAAGGAAAGACAATAATTATATGGGTGTGTATGCATGTATTGTTCAGGACGATAAGATATCAAAATCCACAAGTTTTGGGGGGTAGAAAACATTGATGGAGGCAAGGAAAGGAGGGAGGGAGGAAAGGGAGGAAGGATCGAAGGAGGGAGGAAGAAGAAGTAAGGAAGGAAGGAAGGGAACGAGGTGAGGAAAGGAGGGATCAAGTTAAGCAAGGCGGACGAAGCAGGGAAGTAAGGAAAGAGGGAGGGAAGACGGCCTTGAGGGGGAAGGAGGAAACTTCTGGACCCAGTTCATAGTTTCAACACAACTATTGGACCCTCCATTACACAACTATTGAACCCTCCATTGCACACTAAAATGTCTAATGAATATTTTTTAAAACTCACTTTATATACGACTCCACTTTCCGGCCCACAAGAAAGGAGATACTGTCCCTCAGCATCGAAAGCAAACATCCTGCCATAAGATGACGGCGACGACATGAACTTGGTTTTGCCGTGCGAGAGACCTGGTCCTTCTGTCTCACACCACACAGCTCCATCATGGATATCAAGGTCGGTAATCTTCTGACCCATGCGATGTACACTCCACTGAGAAAACTAAAAACAGCACGAGTAACAATAACAAATTGAAACTTCTTCTTTAATAAAGCATCAGTACAACTGTTAACCAGATAGACCACGAGAATACCTGAAGAAAATCGGTATAGTATGTCTTCGAGATGCTGCCTTGACTAACAAACCAACTTTCAAAACTCGTGCCTAGCTTGCAGTATGGATCAATGATATTTGAAGATTAAGATTGCGTGAAATGTTTAATACTCTGCAAGAAGTCTTTCTTGTTTGTCTCAGACTGAGATTTTTTTAGGGAGATTGGTTCCATACTCAAGGATCTCATGGATACGTAACGTAAAATCTCCCTCAGTAACGCGTTTTAAAAGTCCATCGAATAACTCGTGGTCGAGATAGAAAGCGTTTACTAGACGGACTCGCGCAGTTCACCAGTCAATTAGATTGAAAGGCCGCCCTGTGGTCCAACTGGATTCAGTTTTGGCACCCTTATTTGTTGCAAGGGATATTAAAATGCCGCCAGAAAATGGCAGCTGATAGATCGTTTTCCTTGTCTGGATTGCCATCTTCAGCGATGGCGACGGTTTCGACGATTACTTGCATGTGACGTTCCTTACCTTGCCATCTGTTCCCATACTGTAAGCTGTGGTCTCGTCCGCACTAAACTGTATCGAACACACCTCGCCTTCATGAGCTTGCCAACCAATTAAACAGTCAAATGACCTCATATCTGTCACAAAATGTTAAAAGTTTTGGAATCTCAGTTTTAGAGTCTCCTTTAAAGTTTAAAAGAATATCTGCAGAACAAAGTGTATATCAGATTCTGAAAATTATCAACCAGCCAAGTAAATAGAATAGCCTGTTCCATATGGAAAACGATCTGAATAAAGAAACCGAAGCTCCAAACGTATTAAATGAATGGGAAAAAAACTGACATTACTGCTAAAAAACACCCTTTGATCACGTATTTTTGCCGATTCTTGTTAACAGTATCACCTAATCCTTTCTAAAACTTCCTTGCATTTCTAACGCATCGGTGTTTTGCAGGTGATTCAAAGCACTATAGTTCATATACCTTCGTTTGACAGAATCAAAAAAAATTGCGGGACCCTCGCGTGACAAATTTTGCCAGAGGGCGTGACCCTAACGTGAAAGAATCACCTAAATCATCATGAGCCTCGTGAAATGGAACCTATGGTGTAACGGAATTGCCAAAATTGGCTGACTTAGAACTGCATTATCATATCCTGATATTGCACAACCCTAGCACGAGAGACTGGTCCAATAAACAACACCCTGATGTGACAGATTTGCCAAAAAGTGCGTGACATATGTCATGACATTCAATTTACCAAATAAGCGTATCATGCCGTCAGATCCTCCTGAGATACAAAGTGTTGCATTGTGATTAAACGCAGTGCAGTTTATACATGTGGGGACTGGATCCAATGGTAGTTGGCGCTGAGAAAGAAAAATGGAAAAGACGTGTTACCAAATGCGTGGCATGCCGGACTTAAACCCCCAACTTGTTCTGCCCTTCAACCAAGAAGAATTACTGACAAATTAGTGTAAAAGCTGCATAAAGCCTGCTCTCTTCTCTCCGTTTGAAGTACTTTATACCTCTCATTTGGGAATATCGTTACCAAAGACTCACATGCAAGGAGGTTACTCTCTGAAATAAAGACAGTTGTAACCCCGCACTAACGAACAAATGCCTCTGCTACAAATCCTTGGAATGGCAATGGTCCCCTAGCTCCTTTCAGGAACAAAATTAAGTGTAGAGTAAATAAATGCAAAATGTCAACCTCAATCAGGGCAATAATCGCGCCGTTTTGCAAATCCCTGTAAAACCCATGGAGAGTTTTTAGTGTCCAATAATAAAAGCGAACGCCTGCAAATCAAAAGTTGTGTACTCGCTAACAACTCCTGCAAGTCATACCTCAACTCTCATGGCCTTCATATCCCAGCACTGCAGAACACCTGAACTGCTACTTAAACTGTTTGACGTCAAAGTGGACATCTCGCTGTATTTTGAAAAGGACTGGGACAACCTTAATGATGACGTCACAGATTTCTTGTTTGCTGCCGCCGAACACACAAAGGCACCTCCGGTAGGACTGCATGACAGTGACACTATTCTGAAAAACACAACAAATTCTCCGAATCAATACACCTTAGCTAAGTGCTTTGGGGCAAAAAAAGATTCAAAGAATTCGAAAGAGCGCGCTATCTTTCACCTTTCACGCCATGGTAGTGATCTCAAAATTGCATTGAGAGCGTCCTCACTGCCGTTAGTTAGGCTTGTGCCTATGTCGCAGTGAAAACCAAGTTTTCTTTTCAGCTTTCTTTGATTCAAAGGTAATTTTAAGTATATGACAAAAAGATTGGATAAATCGTGACCTAAGCATATGAGCTGAGCATGACGACGATCTTACGCTCACCTGGGATACTGAGAATCGGTTGCAACATCGCATATTGGCTTTTTATTTTCCGTGTCGTAGAATTTAACTTTACCGTTTCCTGTGCCTAAAAGAAGCTAACAAGAAGACAAGGATATAAGCAAATGACAGAAAACAACAGCTTCAAACTGACTGAAAATGGGAAAGAACAGTACTATTGCTAACATTGAGAATAGCAATTTGACAATTTGAAAAATTCATTTTGAGCTCTTCTCAAAGTCTTATTAAGGCGAAGAATAAACAGCAACACAGCCACAGGATAGTGTTTTTACATGTACTTGAATATGCACACTACAGGCTTCGTTCACGGGTCTGGCTCTAAGAGAAACAGGGGGGGGGGGGACCAGTCAACATTCAACACAGTAAGACGACAGATGCTTGGCTTACCAGTCTGTCAGGTTTAGGAGCCCACTCCAGTGATAACAGTGGTGATTTAGACATTATAGTGCCATATGTCTGGATATCAGGATGGTGTGTCCAGACTCTAAAAACAGAGAGAAAGGGAACCGTTAAAGAAGAGTGTCAATGAAGTTGGAGCAAATTCCGGTGACTAATTTGTCACGCAACGATCGTCTACCCACCTCCACTTACTGCGGAGTTGTGTGACAACCCAAATAACAGATGTCGAGTAGAAGATCTTAGTAACTGAATCATACTTCTTCCTTTCTGTTCAAATACCGTAACATACAGTTACAAAGTTGTGCAAACCACTCATAAACACGGCCCAAAAGTACAGTGCTTTTGTTAGAAATCCACAATTCTAATGAGTGATTTTGAGTGAACTTTTAAGTTGAGTGAATCTGTGAAGCAGACGAGGTACTACACAACAGCTGTTGAGTTTGTAGAGGAATGTCTCTCGAGCTACAGTACAGTGTATGTAAACCAAACTCACCATTTACCATCTCCAAGTCAAATAGATGTAGCCAAAAAAATAAACAACAACAACAACCTAACACACTTTCATGAAAACCATTTTCTCTTACTTGACAATTCCGTCAGCGTCAGCACTTCCAATCATCCTTCCACTGGACGAAAACCTGCAATGAACTATCGCTGAGTGATGTTCCTTGTAGCCATCCTGATAAACAAAAAAATTTCATAGGGTTCATACACAAGATGTACGTTACTGTGCTGTGTGGACAGTTACAAAAATAAAAAGCACCAAAAGTTGTCATTTTTTTACATTCAGTGGGACTCACAAATGGATTTCAGTTGCAACAATGCTCAAAGTGCCATAACACAATGTGTCTGAAAAGACATAGTATTGATAAAAACTAGATGGAAGTTACGTGCAAATAGTTTTCACTAAGAATTTAAATTTCCCCCAAACTTCTTCTCCTTTTGCATCATTCAGGCTATCTATCTCCAGTCCTACTTAAACTGATCATGTAATCAGCTGTTTACATGTATATGAAAAATCATCAGTCCTTGTTGCACCATGCAGCGCACAAGGCGCGAATACTTATAAATAATTTAATAACAGTCTGAAGATCCCTTCACGCGTGAAACTCGAGTAACTGTCAACATATAGTTGCTATCTTTAATTCATATTGATGATTAAAACTATTATTATACATTGTAGTCACCATCTGTCTTCTCATTGGCTAAAAGCCTACAGTTAATTCCGAGAAACAGCGCAACCTACAGATTATTCACTAATCTGCTAGCAAATTAGTGAATAATCCGTAGGTTGCGCGCGCAATGCATGATTTCCAAGAGTAATAACGTCAAGTTCATGGCTTGACATTATTGACATGGCTTGTCAAAAATAAACTGTGTTCGGTACGATAATGCGTTTGTCGTTATTTTCATTAAAACAATGTATAATAAAACAATTATGAGATTCGGTTTTTGTGATATCCGAAATAATCCAGGTCTCGGTTAGTGTTATCAGCCTCAGCCTTTGGTTTCCGCTGGTAACACTTACCTCGACCTTGATTATTCCGAATATCACAAAAACCTAATCCAATAATTGTTTATACACAACAAATGTTGAGAAGAGTCTAAGTTGAGCTTACAATAAACCTTTTGCTTTACCTGACTTAGAAATATAAAAGCCTTAGACTTGTGTTCACCATGACCTGAAAAATATATAGATTGATGAATTAACATAAACAGATTTGAAACAGTGTGGGAACTTCAACCAAGTACACTACCCATCCAAGAAATAATAAGTTTGCAACCATTTCATTGTTTTCACACCAAAACTGACTATTGGTCAAAGTGGAAAGAACTTTCTTGATTGGCCCTGTTGGGGTGGTATAACTTCATTATGCATGGCTATTCTAAAAGTAAAAGTGCCTTGAGGAAATTGATTTCAACTACGGTAACTAGGCAAAGTACTTGGTGCATTTTATTGAAAAATCAAACTAAATACCAGACAGGATTAAGGGAAGTGAAAAAGTCGAGCAGTGTAACAGTGGAAGTACATTAACAACTGATCAAACACAGTTGTATCCTCTGCAGTTCACCAACAGACCAGCCAGCAGATACAGGGCAAAAGTCGTATAATTGTGTTGGCAAATACATTTGACGAAAGGAAGTATCGAGAGCTTTGTACGTTGTTTAGAAATCTGTGAATAATAATTAACAATGTCTTCACTTTGTTGAATCAGCTATGGCACATAAAAAATTCTTTTCACTTCCTTATTATTCAAATTATAGAACATACAAGGTATTCAACAGTTGATGAGGGAGCTCGCATACTGAATGATTGTGGGGGATTTACACCGCTTGAATGTCATGCTCACCTTCAAGAAGGGCTGACTTACGAAGTGTATCATCTACAATTGAAAAAAAAATTATGGATGAGAGGTACCGTCTGGAAATGATCCACGCAAACTTATACTGCTGGTGCATAATTCCAGTCACAATGAGCTATAATTCATATCAATAACACCTACAATCAATCTATAGTACTGCTCATATCATTGGATAGAATGACAGGTCTGCATCTTATAGTACCAACCCAATTGTCAGCATTGACAAGTTCCTTCCACCTAACCACAAATGTAAATAGTTAAGAGTAGGCGTGTAACGAGTAACTTACCTTTCGATTTGACTATTATTTTGAATAGGAATACTTTGATTACATTGTGCAAATTTTCTTTCTTCATAATACATGCAAAAAAAATTGTGGAGTTCAACAAGACCACAAGGGTTCGAGAGTGTTTTCCTTGATTTTGGATATCTTTAGAGACAGGTAGAAGAGAAGTTCTTTGTTGCCAGGCATCAACAAAAATTACATACATACAATAACTTTCTACTCCTCAATTAAAACCCAATAGATAATTAAATCTACAATTCATTTGCTGAACGTTTAATAGTGGACAAAGCAAAGTTGTGAAAACATCCATGTATGGTGTAGTGTAGGCAAATTTTTGAATCAAAGGAAAATTGCTATTCTGATGTCAAAGATTCCTCAGTTGAACTAAAAGGTCATAATCATACAGCCCTACATGTAGTTAAGGGAGTGCTGAGAGTACAGTATTGCTACTCCTCTTAGATGGGATGCCAATCCATCACAGGTTGCCCCAGTGTTTTCTCAGGTCTCCCCTGGATAACAGTTTGTAAGTACCCAATCATACATTGTACTCCTAATCAGAAAGAGGCACTGTGCGAGTTAATTGTTTTGTCCCAGAACACAACAAAGTGACCCCAACTAGTGCCTAAAGGACGTTCGCGCAAAAATTTTCCAGTAGATAGATTTTTTTAAAATTTTTACTGCAGTCAGATAATTAGTTACTTGAGTCAGACATGCCAAAAATATTGGGGGTCGTCAACTTTGTTTCAGACATAAAGTGCATGGAAAACTACCCTGATTTTAAAAAATTAGTGCACGTAATTCAGCATGATCTACAGGGGTTTATATCTAATAATTTTGAAGCTGAGTCAACGGAGGCAAACGATCTTAGTCATATTTTGTAGAAGTGGGTCTGTTGCATAAATAATTCCAAACGTTACCAGTGTGTTCACAAAACGTAACCCTTCAAGGGGCATTTGAAACCGTCGCACAGATAAAGGAAGAGCTTAAAAGAACGAAATTTGATGGTGTATTTTGCAAAAAATTCAAACTTCTAGTCAATAGATTTTCTTCATTTTTTTCGCTAAACATAGAAAATCGGTAGAGAAAATAATCCATCAAAAGAAAAATAGGGGTCACCGAACGTCCATGATCGTTAAGGTGGCTTACTAAAGTTTCGATAGATTAGAACAGCCCAACTTCACAATCGTTTCAAAAATGTTCCAAGATGTGTTTCCTTTCTCTATTTACTGTTTGCCTGAGTCTTTTACCATTCTATGTGAAACTTGAACAATTAAACGTCAACAAATGGCCAAAATGAACGACCAAGTACCTACGGAAAGACTGGGCACTAGTAGGTTAAATCAGGTGTTTCTCAAAATCTACCCATATGACCCCACCTCACAATTTCAGGAATAAGAAATTGGCTCTGATTTAACACTCATGCAAAGTAAAGTAAATAACTGTAAGACAGATTTTTCGCAAACTAAGAAAATGTGAGATCAAAAATAGCACAAAATCTGTCTCACAGATTTTTTTTTAAATTTTGGCTCTAAACGTGATTCGCCCCTACAAATCAACTGTGAAAATTTCATCATGGGTTGTACACTAGGTTTTCGAGCAATCCTCGATCAAAGACTAGCTTTTATAACCTTGGACGAGAATTGAATTGCGCATGCCTTTTATTTAAGCGCACGCTCATGTGACACCATGTATCGCGTGCGAGAAAGCAATAGTAAATTAGAGCTCTTTTACCGGTTATTTATAGTGCTTTTTTGGTCATATTTTTTGGCCCTAGGCTTAAACACATGTTTGAACGGAGTTTGAAACTATTACTACATATACCAAAGTGATTTCACGCCTTTCAACCGCTGAAGTGGTTTTCGTTTCTTCTTAGGGTTACTTGCGTCATTTTTGCACGTGCGAGTAATACTGACGTCTGGCAGGCAATCATAGTGCGCACTACTGAGTCTCAGAAAACTGTAGTAAGCCACCTTAAATTCAGGCAAAGCTATAGCAGTGGCCATCTGCCCTATCATTGTTCATTTTATTACTCAGCACGCGCTCTCATGCATGACATGGCGTGTAAATTTGTGTGCAGTAAGGATGCACAGAAGCAATTAGCGCAAATGTCCTTAAATGCTAGAGCACTCCATCATGAGGACAACATGCTTCTTATTAAGCCATATACCAGGATCAGGCTTTCAGCCAGAAGTGGCCATCCAAACTGTGCAATAGGGCCCGCTCAAATGAGCAATTTATAAGGCAACAATATGAAAAATAGAATAATTTTCAATAGAAAATGACCGTCCACAGGATGCCTGGATGCCCATCTGGCCAAAAGCCTGAACAGGATTCAGAGATCAACACACAACACTGTAACCAGTGGGGCACCACACCTACATATATTGCACCAGGTTGACAGCGAGCTGTAACATGTACTGTACTTTCACCAAATGAAAGTGAGTTACATATACCTGTCCTGTCTTCCAGCTCCAGCTGAGATGTTTTCAGTCTTCCAGGCAAGGTTTTACTCCTTTGGATAGAGAATCCTGACTTTTCTTTGTCATCTAGGCTTTCAATCGATGGTGTGTCAAGGCTCTGAGTCTTTGAAATGGATGACTTCAAGGGTTTTGCATCCTCCTCGTCATTTTGAGACTCGTTCTGAACTTCAACCTCTTGACCTTGAGGTTTCTCTTGTGACATAAGAACTGAACTTGACTTCAACTGCTCTCCTTGCAAGAGGGATAGTTGCTTCTGCTGTTCCTGTAATTGCGTTCAAAGAACAAAAAAAGGTATTCAAAAAGTGAAACTACAAAATAATTAAAATGTTCACAAGGGTTTCATCAAGGTCCAGGTACCAACCAAATTCATTGGTTGTGAGAATGATTTTGCCTTCTTGTGTTTTCACCATCTCAAGGAATCGTTTTCTCCTGAAGAAGTTCAGGTCAAGGGAAGTAAGCATCACTTGTACGTTCAGCTAGTGAGCTACATGTATGTATACATATACATGTACTGTCTCATAAATGAGGACTCCTGCAATCAATGAAAATCCATCCAATTTAATTTGTAAAAGGCAACCCGCTGCCAACCTGTATCTGTTGCTGCTGCTGCTGCCTGACCAGTTGTTGTCTTTTCAATTTGGCCTGCATTTGTTCTCCATGAAACATTTGCTGTTGTTGTTGCTGTTTTGGGTCCTTTCCCTTCTTGTTCTTTTCTTGCTTGTCTTTGAACATTAATTTGGAGAACTTTTTGGACACGCTGGGTAGAAATTTGCCAGATTGTACTTGTGGCCTGCTAATGGGATAAATATTAACCTATATGTATAATCATCCAATCATCTTTTGGCTCATAAAATTGAAAAACCTTAAGTTAATCAATATATTTACAAAGTTGCATCATTGTCAGCTAGGTGAAGGTGAATAAACCAAGGCTGTACAGAGTTTAAAGAACACAGTACCAAGAGCATGTGCGATGTGGCGATTGAAGGTTCTAAAGAGTAATGAGGTTTAAACCCCACCAGGGTCTCTGCGTCATGAGTTCAGCAGTGTATCCTTGGGAAAGTTCATCAATCAATCATTTTAACTTATAAACAATTACTAACATCAAGTTCTTAAAAATCTTACCTGGTAACAACAAAGAACTCATCCATGTCTTCCTCTTCGACAGTATCACCTCTCTTCCTCTGGCTTTCTGCAAGCTCTTGCTCCAGTTTGGACTTCTGACGTTGTAAGTTTGCTGCTTCATCTGCCAGCGACACAACCTGCTCTTTGAGCTTCAACACCTCCTGCTCCAGCCTGTGCAACTTTCCCCTTTCCTCATCATATTTAAGAATTGTTGGCATGGGTGTTTAGAGTTAAGAAAAAAGACTCAGACACATATTTGAATAGCAATTATTGAGCAACTTGTAATAATTTAGTCATGCATTGCTTATACAGTTATACAACTTGGATGGCCACTTAATAAATAACTGACAAAGTGTAGACAAATGAGCAGTTTTTTAGCATACAGTTACAAAAAGGTTGCAAAAATGTGATCTGCACCCAGGGCTTATTATCGGCTATATTATATTGCTGTATTTCAGTTGCCACAGATGTTTAAAGCATGATCTCAACATTCATGTTTCTCACAGCAGAGTCCCAAAATAACTAGGTGTAAGCCCTCACACTTTTTTACCATTAATTTAAATTATTATGACGTATGAAATGTCGATAAATCAAGTGCAGCCAGCCCGATATTTTGATTGCTGTACATACTCACATGTACTAAGCATTTTAAAATGAAAGCACTGTCCTATCCCTAAAAGGACCCTAGTCACCCTGCACCATTTTTGATGCTATCGAAATTATCGACATTGCATGGTAAAGCAAAATCTTATTGCTTTACTGGAAGTTGTGTTCCTGAAACTATGTTCAATTATCTTTAGTAGTTTCACAGTGATTTCTTTCAAATAAAAACATGTAATAGCCGAACTCTCACATGTAAACAAATTACAAAGGTGTGGCTTTAAGTGTCACTTCTTTAAACAATTTAATTTAAATGGGTTTTTTTGTAATAACTTTACCATAAGTGTCATAATAGCCCAACCTCCCCACAGGGGTAAACTCCCCACAATGTCTACTTGCCCCTGCCTCAAAGGTGGCCATTGTAAAGAGGTATTTAAAGACCATACGATCATCCATTCCCCACATTACGTTCTTGGTATGAGCCTTGAAACTAAAATACATGTTAAGTCAATCAGACAGTCATTGTGATAACAGTTACCGTCACTCAAATAGATGTCATGTAGACAACCCACCAAACAAACAGCAATATCTCAAGTCAATAATCATTATACACTAAGTTTTGGTCAATTAAGATAAATATACAGCATGTTCAAAGGGATATGTTGTTTTGACTAAAAATAGTGGTTATGAATCACTCAAATATTTAAAACATCCAAAGCTAAGTTTGTTACTTTAAAAGGATATGCATGTGATGAAACAAAGTAATCAAAAAGTTGTATAGTGAAAGGAAAAATGTCTCCTGCCAGGCCCTCTGAAAGTACATCTCAAATGTGACATTCTGCTCAGGATTCTTGATAAACGGGATGGCTGAAAACAGATAGAGAGGCATGACCTTACAATTATTACACTCAGAACTTTGAAGTTCTTAAAATAACATTCTCAAAGTCATTAATAATTCATCAAGTAAGTTTGAACAAAGGAAATCGTGAATGTGATGGTGTTTGGATATTTGGTTTTAGCCTTCGCATGTTCAAGGAGGGGTGGATGCCACCACCGGTACCCCTAAGGTTTTTTCAAAGTTTTGAAAGACAATTCGCTCTAAGGGGCTGAAACTTTCAGAAGCTGTTCCTTCATTCTCTGTGGAGACTTTCATCTGTCAGTTGCCTGTCCATCATTTCTAATACATGTTGCCATGGCAACCATCAAATTCCATGTAGGTCTGGTGAAAAGTCAACTTTTTTGAGACAATTCTGTTAGTGTTTTCCAGTTTCCTTCATCAAATTGCAGAAATTCGTGAATTTGTACATTTCATAAGCATTGTGGCTTGATTTTGTGTTAATTTACGTCATTTCTTGACTTTTCAAGGAAATAGTAAAATCCATTTGACGTCATATAACATCATAACCAACAAAAATGGTATCACCTTGTAGAGCAAGCTCAGGACTACCTAATCAATGTAAATTTATTTTGCTCTGCCTTAGCAGAACGAAAACCCAGAGGGGGCATTCCATCCACCCAGCCCCCTTGTACCACCAGTGGGGGTATGAGTTAGCTTGAATGTCCGAGGATTAATTAACATAGATTTTTACGATTCTATTTCTTCATTTCCTTGTTAGTTTTAGTTTTGATTGAAAAGACATATCAAGCACTTGAGACCATGACCACAAGATATATCAAGCACTCAAGACCACATCTCCAAACACCTAAAAGTTCCTGAAAATAATACTGTGCTACACGTCGTATGTATTTTTGCCTCTCTTCTTGGTGTTTGGAAATGTGTTCAAACACAGTTTTCTGTTTGATTTATTACAGAACAACTAGAAGCATCTGCACTCGAGTCACAGTGGCATACACAGAAGCAAAGCCTATGATCAAGGTTTTTGTAGCTGGATGACGCATTCAGGAAAAGTAATTCTACCTCAAATTATGGATGGAATGCTAGTCCATGGTAGTTTACCTTAACAAGATGTTATAACAGTTCACTAGTCCCATTTATAAGTGGTAAAAAGAGATACTGTGAGAGTGGTGTCTCATCTAAAGACACAACACATTGAACCTCTTTGGTGCAGTAGAGTAGTTCTAACTCAGACAATGTATGTCCCACATTTCTGAAAGTTAGCTTGACGACAGAGTTTTATTGAGCTCTATTTAAATTAAATATATATGCAGAGAAACTAGGAGATGACAGCTCCAAGGCAAAAACAAAACATAGTTATTGTTCGATGCTGTTTCAAAAGAATGCTTTCCACATGAGTCAACACACTTGCAACGTAACATTTAAACACCCTGCGCAGAGCTGAGCATTCCCTAAAGAAAAAGAATGAATGACTTGAAAGCAAGGGGATCTAGACAGGCTACATCAGGGCTTGACATTAACTTTTCAACTTACTAGCCAAGTGGCTAGTGACTACTTAGATGTTACTGGCCAAAAACATTTTTTACTAGCCAAGCGTTGAGGTTGGCTACCTTATTACATGAAATTTTCGCGACACATTCATTTCACGATTTGTCAGTGCATGTATTTCGCGACACTTAATTCGCGATTTTGCAAAAATTGGGATTTTGAATCACTTTAACTTTATGTTTTTGAGTAACACAAAATTTGTTTCCTTGGCAATGTTACTTAAACATGTCTTTGAATTTAGTAAACTGACTTTATCAAAGGTACAATAACGTCAAAAGTAACAAAAACGCAATAACGGGACTATATGTCAACAGTAACATAATGTGTTATGTTCCCGACACTTGCTTGTTTGTGTCACTTTAATTTTGCGACTTTTTTTTAAATCGCGAAATTCGCAAAATTAACGTGTCGCGAAAATTTCAGGTAGGTCCAATAACAGCAGAATTACTAGCAAGCAACCCTCTTTAATACATGATGTTGGTAATTATATTGTACTTAAACTAGTTTCAAAAAAGTTCCAGTTCCCGAAAAGACTTTCAGGACTCTGTTTTTCTCTGAGACTTCCTTGGAAAAATATCAAGACCCCCCACTGTAAAAACTCTCAAGACTTCTTCACAGACAGGTGCCATAGAAAATGTGTGCTTTCAGAAAATGCTGTCTTGTGTCAAGTATTTCTTTCAACAAAATTAACATGTTCAGTTCCCCGTTTATGTACCACACAGCAAAAAGTAGACATACATGCTGAAAAGCACATGCCTGGTACCATGATATGTCCATAATGAAATTCTGACATTGTTTCCGAGAAAAGTGTAAATTTTGTGTTTGTCTTCCTTGAAGAACACAGAAACTAGTTCAGCCAATTTCATTTTGTTGACTAGCCAAAGTGGCTAGTGGAAATCAAAAACCTACTAGCCAAAACTAAATTTCAGACTGCTAGTCTGTGGCCGGTTTGCTACTGTTAGTGTCGAGCCCTGTACATTCAGATACTCCGATTATTAATAGATCACGATACTGGATTACATTATCATACATCTAATCTTTCAGTACTGTATCTTACATCTCTGTTAACTTCACATCTGTCAACTGAAGGTTAAAATAAAACCAAGAGGTAAAATGCCGTTTTAAAAGAGCAATTTACCTTTTGGTATGATTCCAGCCCAGTTATCACTCCCAATTTAATATATAATTACATAGTCCAGATTAGTACAATTTATTATTATATATGTATTAATACCCTTGTTTGGCTCACCATGTAGACCTACAAGTAAAATTCCACATACAAAGTCCTAGGTTAATATTTGTTCATAAGATAATAAATTTATATTTTGGTAGGCAAGCTACTTACTGTATGGTACAAAGGTGAAAGGGAATTTGCATTAAGCACCTATTTTCAGGAGACTTATTTTCAGGCAACAAATATATCGGAATTTACAGAAGCTTTGAATATCTGCAGATGTGTAAGTTGTGTATCAGGCAAGGTTAAAATTGACATCAGAATATAAACTGCACACTAAATGTGCAGTCTATATTTTGGTGCAATTTCAGCCCAGCATTGGCATTACGTGTAATGCGGTAGTTCAAATTAACTTTGTACTTAAACTTACAAAACTTTAGCTGGGCTCTACCGATTCAAATCCCAGACTACATACACCTACATACAGACTACATACCTACATACAGACAATGTATGTCCCACATTTCTGAAAGCTAGCTTGACAACAGAGTTTTATTGAGCTCTAAAATTAAATATGCAGAGAAACTAGGAGATGACAGCTCCAAGGCAAAAACAAAGCATAGTTATTGTTCGATGCTGTTTCAAAAGATCGCTTTCCATATGAGTCAATACACTTGCAATGTTCCATTTAAACACCCTGTGCACAGCTGAGCATTCCCTAAAGAAAAAGAATGAATGACTTGAAAGCAAGGGGATCTAGACAGGCTATATCCAGATACTCTGATCATTACTAGATCACGATACTAGATCATTGCATTTATTGTACATCTAATCCTTCAGTACTGTATCTTACATCTCTGTTAACTTCACATCTGTCAACTGAAGGTTAAAATAAAACCAAGAGGTGAAGTGCCGTTTTAAAAGAGCAATTTACCTTTTGCTTTGATTTCAGCCCAGTTATCACTCCCAATTTAATATAATTTATAATTACATAGTCCAGATTAGTACAATTTATTATTACATATGTATTAATACCCTTGTTTGGCTCACAATGTAGACCTACAAGTAAAATTCCACATACAAAGTCCTAGGTTAATATTTGTTCATAAGATAATAAATTTATATTTTGGTAGGCAAGCTACTTACTGTATGGCACAAGGGTGAAAGGGAATTTGCATTAAGCACTTATTTTCAGGAGACTTATTTTCAGGTGCCAAATATTTTCAGAATTTACAGAATCTTTTAACATCTGCAAATATGTAAGCTGTGTATCAGGCAAGGTTAAAATTGACATCAGAATATAAACTGCACACTAAATGTGCAGTCTATATTTTGGTGCAATTTCAGCCCAGCATTAGCATTACGTGTAATGTGGTAGTTCAAATTAACTTTGTACTTAAACTACAAAACTTTAGCTGGGCTCTACTGATTCAAATCCCAGACTACATACAACACCTACATTTACATGACTGTGTATCAACAACCTTTAATATCATTAATAATTACCATTTTCAGTGGGAAGGTTACAGGGTAGAGTGTACTTCTCTAGGGAGGGAGGGGAGTAATTTGCATTTTTGAATTAAGATCTTACAATAGTCCTTCTCACGGTTACCTTCGCTCAATTGCATTACAATAAAATCTAGCATGTATGTAAGGGAATTTCATGCTATTTTGTAGTTTTAGTGCGAAATTGCCTTGCATCCACGTTGGATTACATTGTAATGAAAATGAGAAAAATTAACTGTGAAAAGGGCTATTAGAAAAAACAGCCCTGAGACTGACCATTTACAGTTTTAATTTTGTCGCACTTGACAAAAGAGTCAAAATTCTGTTGACTACGATCCTGTGATGTGACCTTGACTCATGTTCCAGTTCATCCCTTTCTTTCAGTCACGTAACTAATTAAAGTTCAGTTGACTCCAAAATTACAAAGTACAAAATTTGGGGGCTTATTTTTGAGATAAAAATCAGTCGACTCTGAGTTGAAAGCTGGGGCTGTTTGATAGTATAATAGCAATAAATTTTCAGAGCAACAACTGTAAATCATGTACAAACATTTATTATAATTTTATTTCTCCCCCCACCCTTGCCCCCCTTTAAATCAACACAGGAGGTGTTATGATATGCGGTAAACAAACTAGAGCGTCCTTCTTTCCTTTTCGTTGTTTTGTTCTGTTTTGTGTTGCCCATATTAAGAATATTAAGGAACAAGTGAAATAATAGAATACAGCTAAAGAAATCATGTATTCAAAATGCGGTTTAAGTTGATTCTAAGTACTGTTATCTGCTAAAGTGCAAGAAATTAGATAAGTATCACATTTTATAATTGTAAACACCGTTTATTTGTATTGTTTAACAGGGCAACTGAATGGCAATTAGTGTAAGTGCTTCTGGTGTAGGTTATTGTAATTCAATCATTGTAAGTAGTGTTAGTAATTTTTTTTTTCTGTTTTAGTGTTTCTTTTATGTTGTTACCATTCCAATAAAATAAAATAAAATAAAATAATATAAAATAAAATAATTTTATTTCTCAGTTACAATGCATGCTGTGATTGGTCAATTTGGCAGGCCATACCCTACTGAAAAATCAGCTATCATTTAAAACTGTTTTTGTTGTAAGCCGGAGACTTTCTGTGACCTATCAACAAGCATTCTTAACTTTCAAGTAAAAGTTTGAAACTTTTGTTTAATTCTTTATTAAAACATGCTAACAACTTACAACAATTTAGAATTGACTTATTTTGCTTTCCGTGTGCACCACTCATTAAAAGCTGATCTGCATGAATAGAATTATCATTTCCTGAATCAGTCAGACACTTACATGACTTGTACAGTAGAGATACTGTACAATGTAATGTTGTACTCACCTTGTGTCTCTGTCCATATTGAACATTAAGGATCAGTGTTTCAGCTAGAAAATTTTACTTGAGAGCAAAAGTGGCCCCTGAAGACCTTTTTTAGGGGCCAATTTTTTTAGGAAAGGGGCCAATAAATTGAAAGCTACAGAAGGAAAAAATGCATCAGGGTACCAAGGAAAATGAAGCAGTTTATAAGGATCTATGATAATATTTAATAACTGCTTTTTGAAGTTTTTCTACTCAATAAAGTTTCTTTTGAATCAGATACTATTATGAAGGATCCGTGCATTACAAGAACAATCCTTAGGCATACATGAAGTAGTCAATGATCAAGGATTTGCAATGCATTATAGGGCGATTTCAAACACCGCCAGCCATTTGGAAGTTTTTCCATGTGAGAGAATCAATACAGCAAAGCAAAAGGACTGATTGACTTCTTTTCTTATGTTGAATGTTTTTAGAAGCAAAGATCTTTCAATATGATTTTCTTGAAGGACATAATGTGTGACAAAATAGCCATTATTGATTGTCAACACAGAGAAATGTAGTTGCCATTATGGCAACTAAACCAGAATTTTTGGTCGCCAAGGATGAAATGTTAGTTGTATTGGCGACTGTATCGGTCGCAATTACGAGCCCTGGGATGGCTTTAAAATACTATGTCTGTGTTAAGCCTGAACTCTTGTAAAAGGAAAGAGCCAATTTGCCCTTTTCTTGTTTTTCTGGGGGCCATCTCTGATTGCAGTGCAGGATTCCCGCAATGGCGCGCTCTGGCGGAAACACTGAAGGATCCTCATTCTTTTCTCCCTTTGGTTCAGGGCCCATGCGCTCCATTATAGGGCCACAAATAGAAGGGGAAAAAACTCAGCTGTAACTTACAGTGCAGACCTACTGGTAAGTAAGAGGTATGTGTTTTTCTGGTTACAAACTTGAACTTACCAAACCATTCTCTCCACTCAGTTTGTGTCTGTAGCTCTGCAGTATACTTCTCGAAAAACTCCACAACCTTATCATTTTTGGAATTCTGTATTGCGTGCACTATGTAGAGCCGCAAAAGACACATCTCCAACTTCTTGACATTTGAGTTGTGCTGATAGTCCAGTCTCTTGAAGAAACGATCATTCAAGTAGTCCCAGAAGTCCCTGAGACCTACGATGTCATAGCTTAGGATGTACTGGTACAACTGATCTACAATTTTATCCACCTGAAATTGAAAGGATAATGTGAAAATAATTATTACATCGCAAATTGATCCAAGAGAAAAAGGGGAATCCAAGTAGGTTCCCTTGGGGAGCCAAATTTTACAATATGCATGGAACATTAAGAATGACACTCACAAATTATTTTCAGTGCATTACGTTTTCAAAATACCGCAAAAAAGAGCATTTTTTTAGGAAGAAAGTCTTTTTGCCTTCTCACACACCGCTGGGAGCCATGCCAAGCCGAACCACGAAGCCTGACCTTTACTAACATAACAACATAATGTCCACATAATACAAGGCTGCTGCCTTATGGGCGTCCGGTCACCTGAGACGCCTAATTATTACGAGTGTGGGTGACTAACTGTTTGCTCAAGGAGCCCGAGTGGGGGCCCAAACATAGAGTTTTCATTTCCATGTAATCTGTCCGATGACTTCAATCTTCTCATGAAATCGGTCAAAAGATCATTCTCACAATATATCAAACGGAAAACAACAGCTACTCTGGTCTCGTTTTGCTTATATCATGATAAATATGGACCAAAACACGGTAACAAAAGTCTCTCTCTGCTCACAAGACAGCAGAAAACAGCCATATTTGAAAATCGCCCTATAATGCATTGCAAGCTCAGTATTAAATAAATGTAAATCATGTATGCCAATGGATGTATCTCTCTGTTGATGCCTCACTGATTAACTACATTGATAACAAATATTTTTGGAATTCGAGTGATGCTGCTGCTGACATTATATTTACAATTGAATAAGGATAAATGTGTCTAAACTCTTCGGCTTTTTTGTCCAATCCTGTAAAACTTCACTTAGATGTACTGAATGAATTTCTTTAGTTTCTGAAAGGATATTTACGACTTAAAAGTCAAAATATTCAAGTGACTAGCCAGCAAAAAAAAAAACAACAACATCATAAGATTGCAATTCTTTTTGCATACTAGGGTTTTATATTTTAAATTATCAGACGAATTGTCACGACTCCGCCCAATATATTAGAATACAGTTTCTCCAAACAAGCAGCCAATATAATCAATGCGGTAATGCTACCTCAAAATCACCTTCAGTTTATACTAATGTCCCAGCCCCAGGGAAGGAAAGCACATTTCAGTGAAGCCAAATTCAAACTCCCAAAATGCCTCTTTCATTTTTATTTGTTTTCATTTGCAGCTTGCATTTCATGATTTGTACAATGTATTTTGTTTTGTTAAAATAGAATTGCAAAACTCAAAAACAAAAGCAGCAATATGAATTTTTGTGAAAAAGCTGCAGCAATTGCATGGATACACCAATTAATGGATTTGTTTGACCATAAAGAGGGTAGTAAAGGGGGAGTATAGATCACGTTTCACAGAAAATAAAGCAGCCCTTTCACAATTCACGAAAAATACAACATTGGCATTTCACGCTTCATGGAAAATAAAAGAGAACATTTTGGAAAATCACGGTTCATGGCGACTATGGAAATCACAATTCATGAGGAAACAAAATTATGGCTATTTCACATTTCACAGGAAATAAAAAGGGCCAATCACGGGTCACAAAAATACCCTTTACCACCCTCCATAAATAGTATTCTTTCTCAGTCATGACCTGATCTCTTTGCTGAATGCTTTATTTCAAAACTTTGATTGCTATTAGACCATATTAGTGTCCCATGGATAATCTCTGCCTCCAGACCCCTCCCCTAAATTTCCACAATTCACCCTACATCCCCCCATCTTCCCCAACCTCCCCAACCCCACAGATTGACCACCACAAAGTTTATCCCGGGCTCCTAAAAAAGTGGTTTGGGCTCCTTAAAAATTTCCTTATGCAACAGCCTTGGACATGACTGTCTTACAACAGCACAAAAAAGTGGTTAGAGAATAAATCCACTGCAACGTAATAGACTCTAAAAATACTTCACAGGTGGGTGGGTGGGGCATGTCAGGTAATGGCAGATGGCAAAACTAAAGCTCAACCTTGTACAGAGACATTTCTATACATGAAAAACTAGACATAATTATTGAAAACCAGAAAGCATTTTTTAAGTTTATGGCTGATGTAATGAGGGTAGGGTTTGTAGGTACACATGTACGTAATGACGTTAATCGAGGTTTAGGCCATGTGCCAAATATGGAGGGAGAGTCAAATGTTTCGGAAGGGAGAGACAGGGCATCAAGTGTTTCAGTAGGGAGGGATGGGGGATCAAACATTTCAGCAGGGAGGGATAGGGCAACAAGTGTTTCAGAAGAGAGGGACAGGGCATTGAGTGTTTCAGTAGGGAGGGACAGGGGGTCAAACATTTCAGCAGGGAGGGAAAGGGCAACAAGTGTTGCATCGAGTGTTTCAGTAGGGAGGGACAGGGGGTCAAATGTTTCAATAGGGAAGGATAGGGCATCAAGTGTTTCAGAAGAGAGGGACAGGGCATCAAGTGTTTCAGTAGGGAGGGACGGGGGTCAAATGTTTCAGTAGGGAGGGATAGGGCATCAAGTGTCTCAGAAGAGAGGGATTGGAGAACTTCAAATTTTGTTACTGAGGACATATCAGGAGGTATAAGCGACATTTCAATTGTTATGGGAGAATCATGTAGTTTGGGGGAGGGATACAGGGAAAATGATATTGTTTCACAGGGAAGTTTGCAGGATATTTCAAATGTTATGGGAAGGTTC
>Ga0126339_10000549_pt1 | contig 21365 bp, 4 predicted proteins | sample OrbTmetagenome_2_FD_92532 | JGI IMG/M metagenome (GOLD analysis project Ga0126339, IMG submission 92532) | Coral microbial communities from Petempiche,Puerto Morelos, Mexico - Orbicella T R C metagenome | ecosystem: Host-associated > Invertebrates > Cnidaria > Coral | place: Petempiche,Puerto...
AATGCTAGTAGATTGATACTAAACTTGATAGAAACATGAAACACAATTTTCTATTTCTTAGTCAGTGTTCCAGGTAAGTTTTGATGGAGTCAATATCTTGATAATAATATTCTTTATGTATGGATTATTATTAATGCATGGAGTAATCATCTTGTGGTACCAGTCTTTATTACTCTTACTACGGGCAATAAAATAATCTTCAGTTGATACCACTCAAAGAGCAACTAATTTTATTTATGAATATACAGTCATGTACCGTCAGGAATATATTTCTACATACACGTAGATGCCTTTGGTTCATTTCCTATTTTCTCACAAATTCTGAAAAACAAACGCCATTCAACTTCTTATAAAACTATCTTTGACTTAGTAAATAAACACAAAAAGATGCAGAATAATTGTGTTTATATTAATTGATCGTGCTTAATATATAAAGTAATCTTGTTTATTTATGCTCTCACTATAAATTGGTGTTTGTCTGCATTTTAGGATAACTTTAAATGTAAAATAAGTATTAATATTTTTTTTGGCAATATTTCACTTAGTACTAGGAGCAATTTACACGTCACTGAGTATATACTGTTCTGTGTTCATCTCAAACAGTCTTACAAAATAGTGGATTCTACATAAGTACATCTATGTAATGATCTGTTCAGACAAAGATTTTAGTACAGTCATTGATAACAGCAGCTTCTGTTTGCAAAATTATGTTTTCTATGAAGTAATCTTCACTTCACTCTTACAGAAGGTAGTAAAGACATCAATTGTATTGTTCAAATACAGTAGAACCCCATAATCTGTCACCAATGGGCCACAAAAATCTAAAAAGTCACTGACTGAGCTTTTGTTCAGGTCTGAATAAAGTGTCTGTAATGAGGTACTTTTTGACGGGTGGCCATGAAGTGGGGTTCCACTGTATTACTAACTAGAGATATAACTTCACTGTCTCAACATGTAGTTGTAAAAAGTCAATGATAAAAGCCTCTGTAACAAATGCGTACCTTTGGATCAATTATCTGATACCTTTTTAAGTTGTTATGTTTTTTTTTACTAATCTGTATACAGCTTTGGAAACAGTTTGAGGTTATAAATGGCGTGAAAACTAAAAGATAGATTTTTGCCCTATCTTTGTCAATAACCTATCTATTTTTGTTTCTATGAACAGAAACTCTTTGGAAACCCAATGGCTGAATTTCACATCTCTCTTTTGTGTATGTGGTCCAAGAATGGAACATTTGAAGAACTTACTTAGATTCTACTGAACAAACTATTGCTATCTGTAATATAAACATTTTAAAATTTGAATGTAATAAAAGACATGGAATTTTATGTCAATGCTTGATGTTTTAAAAACTCTACATTTCTTCTTTGTCCTAAAAACGAAACGAGAAAAAAAACCAACCAAACAAACAAACAAATTTAAGGCATGCAATAAAAATTGTTTTAAAAGATTAAAACTTCATTAGGCTAATAACGGGTGGCTTGTTCCTACACTGTAGATGAGTGAAAAAATTGGCATTCATTATGTGTTGTAATTTAAACCAAAATCTCGTGGGTAAATGGTTTAAAATGGCATTATTCGACTTCCTGAAAGGAAAATGTCCAGAACTATCTGATTCAGTTTTGTTCGTTTTGACCAACTTGAAGCTTCTGGCCATTGCTAAAACATTTTTTTAGCCATTGTGTGGTTCCAGAAAATATCCATACCCACCCAAGGAAGGTTGTTGGAAGTAATTTCCATGAGAGGGGAGGGAAGTGTCAAAGCCAAAATCATTAAAGGAAAGTGTGAACAAAATTGTGATTTCCAGAGGGATTGGGGGAAGGGGAGGGAGGGGGGGCATTCAAACCAAAAAACTCTTTGGGAGGAGAATGGATATATTCTGGAATGAAACACTCTGCCATATTACCTTCCACCAATGCAGACATAGACCTCTGCCTGCAGGCTGTTGCATTAATGGCCAACTTAGAATTAGAGATTACTAATTTCTCCTTACACTGCTTGCAGGTTATAAGAATTGAACCAATGATCACAAAAGTAAAATTGTCTTGATACATGATCAACTCTCCTTACTAGTAGTTGCCAAAATGAATGGTTTCCAGTAGGAAGAATCTGTAGATTGACTCTGGTGATTCAAGAGTATGCATTGAACCTGTCTGACAAGCTGCCTCTATGAAGAAGGTCCTACACTTTCCACTTGAAGTGGAATTACTAAAACGTATTATGAATGAATGTCCTCTGAGTGACATTAGATGATATTGTGATTTTGCCATGTGAGGTTCGACTGCTTTCTGTCTATTCCTAAATTATCTTATCACTTGTTAAAAGCAGCAATTAACTTTTTAAGCCGTCCTTTTCCCATTGCTTCGTCTTGTTCCCCTTCCTGGCCCTGATCACTGCTGGTGTTGCTGTTTCCGTGGCTTTTCCCCTCAATGTGATATTGAGTAGAAGTGTTCCCAGAGGAACCAGGTTTTAGTTTTGGTTCTTTTTCAGGTTTTAATTTTGGTTCTTTTTCAGGTCTTTGTTTCGGTTCTTTTTCAGGTTTTTGTTTTCCTTCGTTTTCGGCTTTTTGGTTAGTTTTTTTCCCATGTCTTTGTTTGGGTTCTTTTTCAGGGTTTTGTTTCACTTCTTTCTGTGTTGTCTTAGTATTTTGTGGAATCTGTCGCTGGCTTTCCTTGCTTGCCTGTTCCAGCTCTCTTCGTATTTGGCTGGGTGATTTGTAAACCTCTTGTTCCTCCTCGAGTGCAAGTCTTGCAGGAATTACCTCTTTCTGTTTCTGTTTCTTCATTTCTCCCTGAGCAAGATTTAAGTTTCTATCGGATGGCGGTTTGACGATTTCATCATCCACCATAATCATAACGCTGTAAGGTTGCACATCTGGTTTATCTTTCCTCTTCCCATCATTTTCAGTCTTCTCTTTTTTGCTTCCCCGGGGCCACAAAGCCGGCTTCATTTTGTCTTTCATCTTTCTCGGCCTGGGGACTGGTTCTACTTGTTCTGGTGGATTATTGACGTCAATACCAGCGCTATGTGTCGCGTGATCACCACGTGCGGCATTTGGTTCCTTGCTCCAGTCATGCGTCAAGTTACTCATCGTTTCTCTTTGGTTGTAAGGGACTGGTACGATTCGTTCCAGTGAATCAACAACGTCACCTCTTGGCCCATCTGTCACGTGATATTTACTGGAGATGCTTGTTGGTCGACTGTTAGTGACGTCACCATCAATATCATCTACGTCGCTGTGTGGGGGATCAGTGATAACATCAATGATTGCGTCATTATTGGCTTCAGTGATCGCGCCATCTGTGACGTCAATGATGACGTCATCTATATCATACATGTCAGTGTCTCTGTTGTCATCTTGATGGGCTTCTTTCATTTTCATTAGTTCTTCGAATGGGTCTAGCACTTCGTCGTTATTGTTGTTTTGGTGAGGTTGCCGAGCGTCTAAAGGATCAAAAGTGACAAGCAGTGGATGGTCAGGGAAGACAGGAGGAGATGACGATCGAAATGTGAGATCTGTGACATTTGTAAGTGAGGAGTTATCTGATGGGAGCGACTCGAAATGAAACAGATCGTCTGAAGGTGGCTCAATCAATAATGGCTGCTGGCAATCATTTGACTGCTGATAGGCGCTCTGTTGATCCACAGCATCATCTGTTCTCACATCAAACACATTCTTTGCCATGTCTGTTGAGCTTGTTGTGTCTGGTGGAGATTCAGTGACAATTTGTGGGTGATAGTCGATCTGTAGATCAAGAACATCCCCTGTTTTCACATCAAATGGATCTTCCACCATATCTGTGGAAGTTTCTTCGACAGATGTTGACTCAGTGAAAAATAAGACCGGTAAATCTTTTGTCACATCGAACAGATCCTCTGTGGCAGTTGTTGGCCCTGATGGCCCCTCAGGAACAACTGGCGACTGATAGTCGATGTGTAGCTCTGATGAAGCCTCGGGTTCCCAAAAAACAGGAGCATCATCTGTGGCTGGTGAAACGGATTGAAGATCGGAGGCGTCCTTTTCTGCATCGTCCAGTTTCTTGGAAAATTCTTCTTCTGCAGCTGCTGATTGCGTGTCGGTTTCAGGAACATTAACAGTCTCACTAGGAATAACCTTTACCACAGGGATTCCAGAGAAACCTTCGTTATCTGAATCCACAGGGTTACGTTCTTTAGAATCAGCGGAAAGTATATTGTTCGGTTCTTGCTTTGCACCTTTGTCATTAACAGCGATGCTTTCATCGATGTAGTCAAACATGGACTGTGTTGATCTGAGTGAATCCACAGAGCTATCTCGGCTTCGGTTAGATCGATGACGAGTCCGAGCTCGGCTGAGCCTGCCATACTCGGCTAAACTGTCAGCGCTTCTTCTCCGCCAGTCTTGAGATGCAGGTCTTGTTCCATGTACTCTCATTTCATGTTTCTTTATGTCTCTGAGGAGTTCATTCTCCAGGTCGGTGACTTTGGTTTGAGCTGTACTTAGTTTGTCAGACCAGTCGCGAATCAACTTGTCAGCTTGAACGGGATTGGCTTGCAGCTCGGATACCCTAGCGACTGTGACTTCTGACTCGACAGGGACGTTCGCTTTTTCTTTGTACAACGACTCCAGCTTTGCCAGCTTTGCCTTGACATCAGCCAACTCTTTCGCGAGTCTATCATTCTCGTTGCAAACTTTCTTGTAAGAAGCCTCGGTTTCTTTGAGTTTTCTGGCAGTCTTTTCAGACTCGACTTCCATGTCGTCTATCTGTTCTTTCTGCATTTTCAACTTAGCATCTTTCCTGGCAAGCTCCTTCTTCACAGACTGCAAGGCTCTTTCAGCGGCGTCGCGGTTGTAATTCGAATTCAAGGCGGTCTCTTCTCGCTCCGCTAGATTATTCCGGAATTCATCACTGATCTCTTTTTGCTTTTGCAATCTTTTCTCTAGCTCTACATTCTCTTCCTTCGTGTATTTCAACTTTCTGTTAAGTTCTTCCAGCTGACCATGTAAGTCAGCGTTGTCTCGTGTTGAATCCTCCAGCTTATGTTCCAGTGTACCAATTTTTGCGCGCGTCTCTCTCAATAAATCTTCCATCTCGGTTATATTTTCTTCTTGAGTCTCCCTAGTTGTTTCCAACTCGGACAATGTCTTCTTAGTGCGTGATAATTCGTCTCTCAGCTTTGTTTTTTCCTCCATATCTTTGTGTTGAAAATCTTCGTTCTCTGCTTTATTTTTCTCCAGTAGCTGAACTTTTCTTTGAATAACATCATTTTCCCTGTCTTTAGCTTCAACTTTTTGCTTGAGAGCCAGTCGTCTTTCTCGTTCGTACTCCAATTCATGGCGAATGTCGCTGCTAATCTTCTCCAGCTCTTCTCTCTTGTCTTCAAGCGCTTCTTGTTTGGAAAGTAAATCTCCCAACTTCCTTTCCATCTTCGTAAGCTTTTCTTTCAAATCAATGTTCTCTGTCTCCGTTTTGTCAATTTTCTCGCGCGCATTTGCAAACCTTTGTTGCAGCAGTTGCTCGTTTGATAGTCCGTTGTCTCTTGCCATTTCTAAGTCTGAAATATTTTCTTCCGCAGCTTTCAGTTTCTTCTCTAAACTGGCAATCTTCTCCTGACAGGAATTCAAAGATGTTTGAGCGTTTTCAAACTCCTTTTCTGTTTCGTGGCAATCTTTCTCTAATGCGCGGCACTCTTTTTGAGACTCCTCTAGTTGTGTTTCAAGCTTTGTAATTCTTTCTTTGGCCTCGCGCAAGTTTTCTTCCATTTGGGAATTTTTATCTTCGCCTCTCTCAAACGCTGTCTCCAAATCTGTTATGCTTTCATGAGCTGCTGATAATTGTTGTTCAAGAGCTTTTGCTTCATCTTGAGATTCAACCAGTAACTTCTCCATTTCTTGTTGGGTCTTTAATGTGTCATCCAAGCGCACCCTGAATTGTTCATTTTCTTTGTGTAATCTACTGTTCTCATTTTCGTAATCTTCAAGCTTGTCAACCAGCTCTTCCACTTTCTTTTCTTGCCCAGAAATGATCCTTTTGCCTTCACTATTCTCTAATTCCAAAGCCAAGATCTTCTCCTCCTTTTCAGCAACAGTTTGCTCTAGATCTCTATGACTGTGCGCCAATCTTGTCTTTTCTTGCGATACTGTGTAAAATTGTTCCTTGGTCTCTATAAGTTCAGCCTGAAGATCTGAAATCTCACTTTGGTTATTACTCGATAGGGACTTAATTTCAGCGTGGCGTTGTTCAGCGAGAGTCAACTCTTCTTGAAGCTGTTCGACGTGATTGTCTTTCTCTCGGATTTCTTCTTGCAGCTCAAAAACCGTGCGTTTGTTCTCTTGCAATGAATTCTCTAAAGTATTGTTCGCATCCGTTAGTTGTTGTCGCAATTCTTCATTTTCTGTCTGCAGATCTTTCAAATTTTCAGATGCTTTCTCCAGTTTTTCCTCTTCCTGGGCAATTTTTTTCCTTAAATCTTTGACTTCGTGTTCCATTCCTGCAGACCCTTGTTGGACAAGAAGTATTTCTTGCTGTAATGCTTTCGCTTCTTTTTGGATATTGCGATACTCTCGCTCTGTTTCACCCAGCCGAACCTGCAAATTAGCATTGTTCTGTTCTGATTGGTTCAGATGTTCTTGTAAAGATTTCTCTGTATCGCTAGAAAATTCTTGCTGTCGTTCTAAGTTTCGAATGATATCTTGAGCTGTTAACAACTGCTCTTCGGCGTATGAACTTTTTTCCAAACGCTCGCAAGTTTCTTTCTGTTTTTCTTGTTCCTGTGCAACTTTTTCTCTGAGTTCTTGGACCTCGCGGTCCAGTTCTGCAGAACCTTGTTGCACATGTAGTATCTGTTGCTGCAATTTATTGGCTTCTTGTTCCGCGTTGCGACATTGCTGTTCTACCTTACCTAACTGAACTTGCAAATTTGCATTGGCTTCTTCAGATTGACTCAAAAGCTCTTGTAAAGATTTTTCTTTGTTGCGTGAAAGTTCCTGTTGTCTTTCATAATCCAGAATTAAATTCTGAGTTCTAAGCAACTGCTCTTCAGCCTGAGAACTTTCCTCCTTGGAGCTGTTTACAAACGTTTTAAGACCTTCTTTTTCCTCGCATAACACCGACAGCTCTTTCTGTAGCTTAGCAACCTCTTCATCCTTTGCAGACAATTCTTCTTGCATTATTTGTTGAAGCTCCTCTTTGTTTTCCTGAGCTATTTTGCACTCGTTTTCCATGTCTTGGAGGTTTTCTTGAGCTTGTTCTAGCTCTGATAACAGCTGTTCTTTCTCTGCGGCCATCTTAGCCAAACTCGCCTCATAATCGTGAAGTTTTCCTTCCAGTTCTTGAGTTCTGTTCTCAATCCGATGAACCTTCTCGCGAAGAGGTTGTGTAGTGGAACCATCCAGCTCATCGTTCAAATCGATGAGACTCTCTTGCGGTTCGTTTTCCAATGATACTAAACTGTTTTCTGGACTTGCTTCCAGAATGGGTTGCAAAATAGCTGTTTCTACCGGCTCATCATCAAAACGCAAAATCTCTTTCTCTGGCTGAGGTGCAATGAATTCTGTGATTTTATCCTGTGATGGAATATTTTGCTGTTCTTCCAAGGCCTGTGCGAGCATCATTTCCCTCTCTCTTAACTCTTTGTTTTCTTCAATCACTTTACGTAGCTCCGTGTCCATTTGCAGTTGTAAACCCCTGGCTTCTTGTTCCCGATCTTTAAGGTCTTCGTTCTGAGCAATGACATCTGCTAACTTTTTCTCCGTTTCCTTAAGTCTGCGAGTTTGGAGGACAAGATCAACGTTAGTTTTATCTTCTTCGTTCGACAGTAAACCTTCCTCGTGCAACACAGACTGTCTAGGGTGAAATTTGCCCTGCGAGAAAATTTCTCTTCTAAGTCTGTCAATATCCTTTTCTCGTTCCATGTCAGAGAACCCACTGTCTGGGCTAGCAGGGTCTGCTGTGTGATGTGATGAAAACCCATCCTTTGTAACACCTTCTCTATTAAGTGATCTTGCGGACAGCTTCCCAGATTTTAACAAGTCAAGTTCTTGGTCGAGTAACATCTTTGCCATTCGTAAACCCTCTATCTCTCTATTTTTCTTGAGAATTTCATCGGTCAAAGTATTCATTTGATCGTGAATCTCTAGCAGCTCCGTTTGTAGTTCTTTAATTCTTTCATCCTTTCTTTTCATGAGAGTTTCATGAGCATCCAACCTCATTCTTTGCAAAGAATTTTGCTCGCGGGCACTTTGAAGAGCCTCCTCCAATTCCTCAATCTCGGTTTTGCAGGTTTGGAAATCGGCCCTCAGTCTCGCATTTTCTTCGTTTAAATCTTGGTTATTTTTCATAACATCATTCATTTGATGCTCATCTTCAGCTTCCATTTGCTTGGCTTGTAATTTTCTCTCTAATGACGCAATTCTTGCTCTTGAATCCTCAACTGCTGCTAGCAGATCTCTCTTGTTCTCTTCGCTGGTGTCGTAAAACCCTCGAGCTTGAGCGAGTTCTTTCTTGGCGAGGTACAATCGTTGCTCGATTCTCGTGTATTTCTCGAGGTTCGCAAGCACTTCCTGGTTCAACTCGGTTTCTCTGTCATCATATTGTTTACGCTGTCTCTCCAGTTCATCGACCTTGCCCTGTAACTCGTGCAGTTGTAGTTTCATTTTGGAAATCTTGCCGCTGCGAGCTTCACTCGTCGTTTCTGAACTCAACCGATCAATCTCCCTGTCAGCATTTTCTTTCTGTAACCTTTCGTTCTCAACCTTTAGTGAACGCTCCTCGCCCCTCACGGCAGCAAGCTCCCTTTTCATGGCTTCCACTGTTTTGATTAAACCTTGGTTCTCTTTAGTAACAGACGCCAGAAACCGTTCTTTGTCATTCAGTTTATCTCTGTAACTTTCGCATTTCTCACGCAAGGCCAAAATTTCTTTCTCCAATTCGGACAAACTGTCGCCAGAAATATTTGCTTTGGAATTTGCATCGCTAATACACCTTTGTAAATATCTACCTTCCTTTTTGGAACTACTCAACTTTTCTCTCAGCGTGTTTATTTGCTCTTCGCTAAACTGCAGTTCTTGTTGAAGTCTTGTTTTATCTTGCTCCGCATTCAGTCGATTTGCATTCACTCTCAACACTTCGTCTTGCAGATTTTTAACGTCTTCGTGCAAACCTCGGTTTTCAGCTTGGAAACGCTTCAGCAATTTGTCTTTAGATGCCATGTCTTTGTTGTAAGACTCGCAAAGCTTTTCCTGTAGAGCAACTTTTCTTTCCAATCTAGCGTACTCAGTTGTCTCGAATTTGCGAAGCTTTTCTCTCAGACGTGAGTTCTCCTTCATCAGCGTTTCGCTCAGCTCGTCGGGTTCAACGTAACCTGGGGAAATTCTATAACCACGTATTCCATTTTCAAGTGTACGACTTGCTGACTTCAGTTGTAGATTTTCTCGTTTCAATGTTTCAACATCCGTTTCTAATGTTTGTTTAGCAGCTTTCAGTCGTTCCATGGAAGCCTCTCTTTCCGCCTCTTCCTTGCGATGTTGCTGACAAATTTCTTGATGTTTCAGGAGCTGTGCATGCATTGTTTCGAAGCTGGAGATTAATTCCTCCTTCTGAGTTTCCATTTGTTCAAAGTACTCCAACAGGGACGCTTTCAAATCATCCTCTAATTTCGACACCTGCAAGCCCAGCGCTTTAGCTAGGCTATCACGCGCGGCCGCCGATTTATCATTTACAAAATATGTAGTTTCATGCGCACGATGGTCGAAACTCGGCGAGTCAATCCCCAATCCAGAACTCCCTCCCTCGTCGCTGTCGTGCTTGTCATCGCCATAGTTCTCCCATACATGGGCGCCGTTCAATGCCGAGAAATCGCCATTCTGTCCGTTGAAACTTTCCGTATTAGTCGAATCAGTAAGCGCCCTTAATTTGACGAGAGTCTCTTTCGCTAGTGCAAGTTGTTTGTGGATATGTTCTTTATCTCGTGTATAATTCGCCATGTTCAATTGGGCATGGAAATTCGAGTATCGCTGATGTCGCCTTTTTGTTGTGTCAAGCGGTCCAACACGACTTCACGGAGGCGAAAATACAATCCATTCAATCGGTTGTTAGATTGATCATCGCAAAATCATGCACTTTCCTTTATGACTTTTGTCTTTTCCACCAAGGCTTGTACTACCATTTCGACCTTGCTTACAATTCGGCTTTCGCAATCCTCTCCCGGCTGTGCAATCAACGTAATAAAAAGATATTTTTATGCGTGATGAAAACTACACACCGCAATAGTCTGATACTATAATTATTACCCGGAGAAATATACAGACAGTCTTTTACCACTGTTGATACAAGGCGAGTTTTCCATCCATATTTTATCCATGGGAAATCTCGACGTCCCTCAAAAGTAGTTTTCACTTGCGTTCCCGGATTGACAAAACCGTAACTTAATAAACATATCGTTTGGTCGCTTGCTGTAAAAGACCATTTAACCTGCGAAAGAGCGACTGATGTTTATTATGCAAAAAAGCCAGTTGTTGTTATTTTCCGTCTTCATTACTCCCTTTGTGATTCGCCAGTTCTCAAGTTTACGACAGGTGTTCATGTCAGATTCGGTAACTATGGAAGCCGACTTTCTCTCGCGGCATGTGATTGGCTGGTTTTAACTAATGATAGCTGGATATTCGGATCTGCGTTTGTCATTTGGTTTACAAAAACGAACTGAGCTAATTTCGTTTTATAAAATCAATATTCCTTGTATTGATTACCGAAAGCCCGAAAATCGCAGCGAGGTATTCTATAATTTTCTCTGTCAGTTTTGATATTGCTTTTGTACATCATACCTGTAATATTGACCTAATAATTTCTGCGCAAAGTGAAAACGTAGAAGGACTTTGCGGAACTGTTTTCATTTAAACACTTCACACAGGAAAAGAGGCTTCAAACTGGAACAATATTACACAAAACACAACGGTCGTGATATTTTATTATGGTCACATTTGCGTACTTTTTCAATAGGTTCTCCTATTCTCGTTTTATTTTATTTCTTTAATTGCAGTTGACTAGGATTTTAAACAAATATACGGTAATTGAATCCGCCTTCTGAAATTTAAATGTATCGTGCCTGTTTGTTTTGGCATTTTTAAGAGGCCAGCTCTTGTCGCTCTCAGAATAAGATATTAACATAAACTAAACGCGGCGAAGCACTTATAACACGTTAGTTGCATTTTAAAACAATCATTTTGCGTTCATTTCTCATTGCTATCTATTCTGAGCCTACGGTCCTTCGAAGCATTGTTCTAAACAAAATGCCTTTTTTAATAGTCAGCATTCAATTTTATCGCGCAACAAAAGGTGTTTTCGTGATGTCGACAAGTTTAATTTTGCTCAAGGTTTGCTGTACGGGAGGTATCTTGACAAATATTTTTTCTTTGCGTAAATCGATCTGCATAAAACCTCGCAAGGACAGAATCACACCTGTGTGACATAATTATGAAGCTATGTTTATTAGTTTATGGTTTATATATGTTTTAAAATTGATTTAGAGGTACACATTCCAAATTAAGATGTTTTGCAGATCTACAGAAGTTAGGGGAAATACAAAATAAATAAAGAGTTCAAGGTTAATACATAAATAGGATGAACTTAGCGAAAAAGGTCCTCCCTGTTTACCAAACCCAATGATCCATAGTTTTTTCTCTGTCATTTTTCTCCCGATATATTTCATTGAGGTTAAATTATAAATTCATTTCAGGTTCATTTAGGGGAAAAAAACCAGCTGATAAAACAACAACAGCAAACGGACGGTTGAAAGGAAATGCATTTCCATGTCACTTTATGTTAGCGATACTTGCTAAAAAGCGCTTCATTAATAAGGAACAACTACATGAAAATGTGTAACTAGTTTATAGTTCACATTTTTAATATATATTTTTCCCTTCGACTTGCCCCAGTTCAAAATAAATATTTGTCAGAATTGTTGGAGAAAGTCGCTAGGAGAATTGCTGTTCACTGTGACAAGATGTCTGATCAAAATTGATACTTCACTCGAAAAGACTTGTCGCTGCAAGTCTTTGCCTCTTGTCTGCTCGATATGAAACGATGTGTGGTTCGCGTTCTTTGGAAGCGCGCATGGTTAATTGTTACTCCGGTCGGTTTTTTTCCCATTTGCAAGGGGCAGGGATGCACTTCCTCTCGTTTACGGGCAACTCACTCTCTCACTCATCCTCTTCGCTTCTGTGAGTGGAGCTATAAAGCTTGGTGGTTTTAGTTTAATTTTATCCACCAAGCGAAAAAGTTAAAAAAACGCCGTTATCAGTATGTTCGTCTCAGTTGTAAACAGACGTATGTAGTGAACCCGAAACTGAGGAAGACAAAGAATACTTTCCGTGTCACTAGAACTTGATCGCTTGATGAAACAGTAAATTCTTGAAAAGAAGTATAAAGGAGTAAGGAGAATTCGATGGCGACCGTGGTTCTTATCTGTATCATAAAGGGACAAAAAGTATTATTAATCCCCCGGATGGCTGTTAATCCATCGCCAGGTTCAGTAACCCTCAGAAGTTTGGAAAAAAGGGGCAAGTCTACGCCGGGCAAGGTGACCCGTATCATACCACCCGATCTTATCCTGGTTACCGAAGTTTGAGTCGACCAGGAGCATTTCTACTCCCCCCTGGATGGGTTGCTAGTCCACCGCAGGGTTACCCCCAGCATTAAGTTGGCCGGTACCCATTTTTACACCTGGGTGGAGAGAGGCACTGTGAGAGTAAAGTGTGTTTCCCAACGACACAACATAGTGACTCTGACTAGGGCTCAGAACAGGACTGCTCGATCCGCAGCCCAGCGCGCTAACCATGAGGCCAATGCCACACCCACACAGGAATTTGTAAGGTTGTCGTATGAAAGTGGCAGTAACCTCCGTTTTTGTTCAAGAACAAAGTGAGACAAGCCAGGCTTGAAAAAGTGAGAAGTGATCGACACATTAACCGCTAAACCACCGCGGTTCTCGAAAAGTCAGGAATGGAGAAGAGGCGAAAAAGGTTGTGAGGTTGTTTGGGATCAGATAAAAAAAAGCGCCTTAAATCTGTTGGTAAAGAAGTCCATTTATTACCACGCTTTTTTAAAGAAGAGCCAATAATTTTTAAAATGATTTATATACTATAACACATACATCACGGACGGTTAAATTTTCTTGCGAAGAGTCTTAAGTGATGAAAAATGTTGTAAAAATTTCGATGGCATTACAACAAAATTTCTATGAGATGCTACATGCATCACTAACGCTTTGAACAAAGACTGTTCTGTCGCATATCATTCCCTTGTGTAAGATATGGACACATTATCAATATACAAGTAACAAAAATGTAATCTATAATGCAGTCTAGCATGAAAATCGCTATAAGCGAGTTAGAATACCACTAAAAAACTCATAACGTAAATTCAAAGCTTACAGCTCATGTGGCCTCTTGACAGAAGTGTTTGCTCAATTATAAGTCAATGCCTATTATAAGATAATTTCTGCACCGAATTGAAGATTTTCCCATAGAAAATATGCTCTTTTCAACTATATTTAATATATAGATGAATTTGTCCAAACAGGACTACTGTGGAAAATGAGAACTTCACTGGAAGAGGTTAGACACAGAAGGCTGTGTCTTGTTAAATAATTACAACAATCCCGTACCAAATTGATAAATATAGTTTCACTCCATCTATATTACTCGTATTTTTGAATCAATACAATTAAAATAATTCCCTAACATATAATTATAATATTTGCTCTAAAAAAGCAGTCACGCTTTCGCAATTTATTAAGATAATGTGAAAAACTTCTACTAAAGTTTAAAAAAATCTCCTCGTAAACGGTTTGTTCCAAGTCACTTAACCCATACCCTATTACCGTGCAAGCGGGATATTTGCAAACACAAATGTGATGAAGCTACTTGGAAGCAGTATATTGCTTATCCCTCGAGGCTTTGGAAGCGAAAAGCGCTTAAAGCTGCTAAAAGAAATTTCACGTCTTGTATAAAGCAGGCTAAGGAATGTTTTGCTTACAATGACAAGGGTCTTCGCAGTCTTTTCAGCCATAAGTCATTGCAAACACACACAGTGCAAATAGCTTCATTACATGTAACTATTAGTGGCATTCTAAATGGAAGTTAGATCACTGTTATTCATTGCCAAGAGAATCTTAATACTTCCATCTTCTTCTCGTGCTTCTACTTTCAATCTGCGCTATCTCGTATTCTCCATCTTCCTCTTCCTCAAGAGCAAACTGCACTGGACTATACTTCCGGTCTCTATACACCTGGAAAGATGACGTATTTCTGGTTCTCCATGACGCGACGGGAGGGCGCTGGGTTTCTCTTTCGATATTAATTTCCAATTCTGTCGTTTCGTGACGGTCCGGTACATCAATATCCAGTGTGGTTGTTTGAGGAGTTACTTCGAATTCACTTGCAGTAGTCTGTGGGGTGTAGCCGTAGTCGGATGTTTCACGTGGTCTTACACGAAGGTCATACTCTGTTGAATTACTCTGCTGGGTGAAGCTGTAGTCGGTCGTTTGTTGCTTCTGTGACGGTAAGTCAAATACTGTTGACGTAGTCTGTGGTGTAAAACTGTAGTCAAATGTCGTATGTGGTCTCACATTGATATCCAGTGTAGTTACTTGCGGTTTGACATCGATGTCCAGTGTTGTTACTTGCTGAGGTCTTTCCGTGACGTCTACACGAAGTGTCGACGTCTCTGTTTTGTCGTCCGAGCGATCTGACAGTTCTGCTTCTTCCAGTTGCTTCTTACACTGCTCATACGCTCTGTGACTGAGTATCAGATCATCTTGTAAACTCTGGATCTCGCTTTTCAGTTCTTCAATCGTATTCTGCAAATTACTAATCTGACTAGCCTTGCGTTCTCGATCCAGGTCCTGTGACCTACACTCCCGTCTCTGATCTTCAAGTTCTCGCTCCAGTCTCTCGAGACGAGTCTGCTTCGCCGTGACGTCATTGTTCGCATCGTTCAGCTTCCTCAAAGCATTTTGCAGATCGGTTTCGACTTTCCTGAGTTCAATTCTGGTGCTGCTTATTTCCTGAGAGATCTGCTCTTTTTCTATAGCTCTGGAATCGAACTCGCGCTCGACAATCAAGATTCGTTCCTTCGCTGTCCTTAATTCATACTCTAACCGCCGCTTCTCGTCCTCAGAGAGTTTGTTGGAGTCCTCGATCCTTCGTAGCTTGCTTCTACAATCATCGAGGTCAAACTCCAGATTCTGTTTCTCCTGAACCAATTTTTGTTTCTCGATCACGATGATCCTATGTTCCTCTTCAATCCTGGTGTACTTCTCCTTTATCACTGTGTATTCGTAGTAAATCTCTTCTTTTTCCCTCCTTGCCTTCCCTGCATCATCGGTGACTTCATCTTTTAACGCTACTTCAGCCTTGAGCCTTTCATTTTCTCGAGTAAGTTCACGGTTCTCTTCGGCAAGGTTGCGTTTTTCACTTCTGAAAGTCTGGATTTCGTCTTGTAAGTTCACTCTCTCCCTTTCCCACGACTCGCGCTCTCGCCCTCTTACGCCGGCGTCTCGTTTTAGTTTCTCTAACTCCAATTTAACGCGCCATAGGTCCTCTTGAAGTTCTGACTTGCTTGATTTTACCGCGGTAATCTCCTCCTTGAGGCTGCTCTTTTCACTCTCAAACGAATCGTATTCATATTTGCTCATGGACATTTCTCGCTTCAAACGCTCAATCTCGAGATTTGCCGCTCTCAGTTCTTCCTTGATTCTTCCGTTCTCTTCTTCGTAGTAATCTTTCTCCTTTTTCACAAGTGCTAACCTTTCGTTGGTATTTTCATAATCATCTTTGAGAAGGCGAAGCTCTTCTTCAGCCCGTGATTTATCTTTTCCTAAGTTGAAAACTTCTTCTATGTAATTCTTTCGTTCTTCGGCCCAACTGTCTTTGTCATCCCTGCTGTATACTAGTTCTCTTTTCAGAGTGGAAACTTCAAAGTTAAGAGAGGTAATTTGACCGTTAAGTTCACTAATCAGAGTCTCTTTCTCGAACACTATTCGTTGATGTTCGTCATCAGCGCGGTCGTGCTCGAAGGTTTTAGCTGATAATTCAGCTTCGCTTTTATGCAGCCTCTCCAGGGCTTCCTCCAGTTCATCTCGCAGACGATTCTTCTCCAACGTAGAGTTATTGCCGCGGTCATCCAACTGCTCTTGTAAGTAATTTACTTCCTTGGTTTTGTCGTCCAGTAATCTCTGCGGTCGAATGTTCTCGTCATTGTTACTTTTAAGTTGGGTCATTTCACGACGCATGCCGAAGAGTTCATCTTCAAGAGCGCGAATTTTCTTCTGTGCTTCTTCCAGCTCTGAGTTCAGTCTGTTGTTGTCTTCTTGAGATTGTTCGTACATGGTTTCTGCTCTGCTCAGTTTTCTATGCAAATCTAAGATGTCGTCCTGAAGATCATCTGCTTTGTCCTTGGTGTCATCCTGCCTATCCTCCAGGTCCCTCAGTCTTTGTTTCAAAGAAGCGATCTCGTCTTGCAATGCGTTTTTCTCTTGGTGACAATACTGGTGCGCTATGACCATTTCGGAAGCCTTCTTATGTGTGTCCAACAGCTCTTTCTGAAGCCTCATTTTCTCGTCTTCGCTTTCTTTACAGAACCTTTCAAGCTCTCGGTATTTTTCAGTATTGGTTTGAAGTTCATTCCTTAGAAGCCTGACCTCCTCTTGGGCGGATTCTCGGTCCGGTCTACTTGAGAAACTACCATCTTGGAAACTACGAAGATCTTGTTTCAGAATATCGCTTTTTTTCTTGTACGTTTGTAACTCCATTTCTGTACCAGAAACTTTCTTTTTCAAGTATTCAAGCTCCTGTTCTAGCATTCCATTTTGAACTTCATTTGTTTCATTGTTATCTTGCAATGTGCAGACAAGATTATGCGTCGATATCATTTCATTTCGCATCTTTTCCTTCTCTTCTTCACTTGATTTTAACTTTCTCTTGTTTTCTTCCAATTCATCTCTGAGCATCTCCAGTTCATGGCCGATTGTGTCTTTTTCTCTTGTAATGTCCTCGTGAGATCTCTCCTTCTCAAACAGTTCCCTCTTGATAGTGTCCACCTCATCCGTGAGAAGTGACTTTTGTCTCTGAATGTTGTCTAAAGCGGCCGCTTTATCTTCAGCTTCTCGGCTTGCTTCAGAAACCTTCCTTTCTAGCTCCTTTAGTTGTTTCTTCAAGCTGTTGACATCATCACGATCTGAGAAACTCGTGTTCCTCAAATCATCCATTTGGGAAAGCAATTCCTCCTTTTCTCTCTTACTGTTGTTGAGATCTCGCTCCAAAGTTGAGATATTATCCCTTAGCACCGCAAGTTCATTCTGCTGTTCTGATTTCTCAAGTTGTCCAAATTTGTGAACCTCTTCTGCGTCCTTCATTCGCTGTTCAGCTGCCTTTGCTTCTTCTCCCCAGCTGTTTGCCTTTTCCTCCAAACTCTCACAAGTTGCCTCCAACTCGTTGATCTTTCCCTGAGCGTCAAGAATTTCCACTTGTAAGTCGTCATTCTTTTCTTCCAAGTCTCGTACAGCATTTTGTGCCTCCTCCAAAAGCTCTTTCTTTGCTTGAAGATCGTATTCTAACTCTGTGACTCTCTTGTGAGATTCAAGAATTTCCCGTTCCAGATCTATCTCTCTTTCACGAATTCTGTTATATGAACACTCAAGCAGCGCAAGCTTCTTTTCCACATTTAACACTTCCCTGCTCGAGTCATTTTTTTGACTTTCACACAATTCGTACCTTGCCTCAAGGGAAAGCAACTTCCTTTCCGAATCACTGGCGTCTTCCTGTAGCCTTTCCTTTGCCAGTTTAACCTGTTCATAAGACACCTCTAACTCGCTCAGCCTCTTTTTGGCACTTTCAAGCTCAAAGGTTTTTCTAGTATTATCGAGACGAAATGTTTGAATTTCCGCTTGGAGCTCATTAAGTTCTCTCGTCATCGCAGAAAGGTGTTCCTCTGCCTTAGCTTTCCCGGTGGCCATATCTTCGTGTGCAGATTTCAAGGCATCCAGTTCTCTTTTGACTTTAGACAGTTGGCTTTCCAGCTCATCTTTTTCTTTCTTTACAGAGTCCTCCGCAGGTCCAAAATCCATGTCTGGAGTTGCAGCCTCCAGAAGTTGGGAATTAAGACCTTCTTTTTCTTGCCTAAGCATCTCGCAGATCAGCTGTGACTCCTGATATGAAGTCTCGAGCTGCAGTATTTCGCTGTTTAATCTGTCGCATTCGCGTGAGTTTACTTCAGCGGCCGACTCCACGTCTGCTAAGCGCTCTCGGTTCGCTTCTAACTGATGCTTCAAGTCTTTGTTTTCGTGTCCAAGTTTCTCCGAGTAAAACTTCGCACTTGCGAGATCCCTTCTCAGATTTTCAACTTCGTTTTCGAGATTCTTCTTTGACGACTGAAGTGTCTCGATGACAGCTGTTTTACTTTCATTGTCCCTGTGTTTAGTGTCGCTTTGCTGTTGCTGTTCTGTTAGCTTCCTCTGATGTCTTGTCAACTCAGACTTGAGATTGTCAATCTTGAGCTTTGCTTCCTGTAATTGGCTTTCCAGTAGAGTCCTTTCCTTGATTTCTTTTTGTAGTTTACGATCACTCGTCGTTAACTTATTCTTATACGTGTTAATGTCTTGTTGCAATTGGCTCTTCACAGACTGACTTGTTTGGTAAGCGACCTCAAAGTCAGTTGCTTTCTTGAAAGCATCCAGGAGATCTTTCTGTTGTTGAGACTCCTTCTCAAGACTTGCACTCAAGGCTATTTCCAGTTGTGAGACTTTCTGTTCCGCATTGAAAAGATCATCGTTGAGGACCTTTACCTTTCCCTCTGTGACGCCACTGAAGGCTTCCAATCTTGTAATCTTGTTCTTAGCTACAATCAGCTCTTGATCGAGAGCTGTTATTTTCTTGTGAGAATCGATGAATTGTGTTTGAAGTTCCTTGTCTTTCTGTTCCAGATAAGCCACCGTGTGCTCCAGCTCATCCACCTTCCTCTGCAGGCCGCTGACTTCTCCTTGTAAAGAGGCTTTTCTTGTGTCACAGTCTCGGTATTCAAGCTCGGTTTTCGACAGTTTGTTATTAAGATCGATTATTTCCTTGTCCTTTTCTTCCTTTTGAGACAAAATCATTTTATAATCCACTTGCAAAGTGGCCAATGAGCTGTTCATTGACGAGACTTCCTCAGTAGATTTGTCTTTCTCTCGAAGAATGTTAGTTATCCTGCTTTGTAAGTCTGTGCTCTGCTGCTTCACAACTGTCAACTCGCCTTCAATTTTAGTTTTCTCTCGCTGTACGCCATCTAGCACAATCTTCATCTCCGAGGTATCTCGTTTGAGTGCGATGCACTCCTCCTTCAGCTTGTCTTTATCTTCAGCAACACTACTGTATCTCTCTTCCACGTATATGAGTTTCTGCTGCAGTGTTGCAAGCTCAAGTTGTTGGTTCTCCTGCTCCCGTTGCACGGCCTGATATCTTTCTCTAATGTCCGCCTCGATTTCTTTGGAAGATAACACATCTTTCTTCAAATTCTCGTTTTCATTTCTGAGACGTTCTGCGGTTTCCTCAAAGTCTGTTACACTTGCTTCTCGAATGTCTAACTCTGTTTGCAGGTTCCTTATTTCGTCTTGAGCATGTTGATATTTTTCCTTCTCGTTGGACAGTTCCTCTGACAAAGACTTCAATTCTTGATCCAATGTATTCACTTCCAACTGCAAAGAACCAATTTTGTTGTCTTTATCCTCGCTGCTGCTTCTACACGTTTCAAAACTGGCCTCTTTCTCATTCAGCTGCCTTTGGAACTCAGCAACGTCATCTTTAGTCTTTGTTGCTCGAGACTGTGTGTCTTCCAGCTCGTGTCTTAGACTCGCCAAGTCTTTCAGTGCTCGATATAATTCCTCTTGAAGATTGGTAGCCTTCTCTTGCTTTTCTGCTAGTTCTTTGTTTAACTCCTCGTTCTCTTCCTGAGCTACAACAAGACGAAGCTCAAACTCCGAACCTTGCTTCAAAGCATCGAACAATTCCTTATCAGCTGCATCTTTCCGTTGTTGAAGAATATCTATACTTGACCTGATCCTGGCATTTTCCTCTTGTAGACTACTGGCATCCGCTTTCAAAGTCCTGTTCTCTGCTTTGAACATCTCAATCGTTTCGTCCTTGTTTGCGAAGTCTCTGCTGTGAGACTCCAGAAGCAGCTTTTGTTCCTGCACTTTACGTTGAAGACGAATAAGTTCACTGTTATTGTCGCTGCCTTTTGATGTAAATATATTCACCTGTTGTTCCAAACTATCCTTGATCTTTTCAATTCGCTGAAGTTGTGTTTCAAGGGCGTAAACTTTATTCCTGCTTGCCTGAGCCTCGGATCTCAAATTCACGAGTTCTTCACGATCTTCCTCGCGTGATGTCCTCATGTCTTCCAGCTCGGCCTGAAGGGATTGGACTTCCCGCTCCAGATCAACACGATCCTCTTGACTGGCCTGGTAACCAGATTCCAGGCTTGAAATTTGCGACTTCAAAACTACATTATTTCGGTGAGCATCCTTCTCTCTCTGCTCAAGATCCACCATCTTGTTTTCCATGTCACTGAGTTTACTCCTCAGAGAATCCGAGTCGCCTTCCAATCTTGTAACAGTTTCTCTGGTCACCTTCAAGGAGCCCTCTGCCTCGGCTAGCTGCATTAATGCAGAGCCTAGGCTAGAGTCCAGCTCCTTCCTCTTTGTCATCAACGAATCATTCTCCCTTTCCTTCTCTTTAAGGGCGTTCTGAAGACGTTCCATTTCGTCTTCGAATATTCGCTTGGCTTCTCTTAATTGCCCAATCGATCCTTCTCTTGCGTCGAGGGTCTCCTTGAACACGTCACACTGGCCAGTCAGCTCGGTTACCTGTCTCTGAAATGACACGAAACTATTTTTGTAGTTCAGGGCGGTTTGCTTGTACTCCTCGAGCTGATGTTCAAGAACCTCTTTGGCTTCTTGAGACTCATCCAGTTGGTTTTTCAGTACAAAGAGATCATCTTTACATGTACTTGCTTCGTCTCGAGCTCGGTCTTTCTCTGCTACAGTTTTTCGAAGCTTTGACTCCAGTTCAGTTGTCTTTTTGTGCAGTTGAAAGTTTTCGCGTTGAAATCGACTTATCTCTTGCTGCAGACGTTCGACTTCTTCCTTTCCAGACACAGCGTTCTGTTTCAAATTATCTCTTTGCCCTTCAAGAAACATTTTGCTGTTCTTCAGCTGTCGGATAACTTCTTCTTTGTCGTCTACTTCCTTGTTCGCCATGTCAAGAAGAATCTTCTGCTCTGCGACTTTTTGTTCTAAACTGAGAGCTTTGTCTAAAGCTGCAGAGACTTGGCTATTGGCATCTTCTAGTTGA
>Ga0126339_10000550_pt1 | contig 21330 bp, 14 predicted proteins | sample OrbTmetagenome_2_FD_92532 | JGI IMG/M metagenome (GOLD analysis project Ga0126339, IMG submission 92532) | Coral microbial communities from Petempiche,Puerto Morelos, Mexico - Orbicella T R C metagenome | ecosystem: Host-associated > Invertebrates > Cnidaria > Coral | place: Petempiche,Puerto...
ATGATAATAACAATCTCGCCTGTCACATAACACTTGGTTCCTTGGCTGACACGTGACCCATGTGATGGCAGACAGATCGTGTTGATTTTCCCGCCAAGAGTTGCTGGACGCGCCAATTTCAACACTGCCACGTCATGTCGCAGATGCTGCATGCTGAATGAAGGATGCTTGATGACGCGGGAAACACTAAAGACTTGGCCGTCACCGGTTCTACTGTGAGCACCTTTACAGGAAAAATATCAAGAACAAGAATTTATGACGAGAAACGAACGCCTCCTGGTTGAAGTCTAAACAGATCTTAACAAAATCTAAGTAAATCTTGGCAAGATGTTAGTAAATCGCCTTAAATCTTCTCAGACCAAATCTCTAAGAAAACAAAGCAACTTCCTGAGACGCACCAAGAGCCAGTGAATATCGATTAGGATCACTGCTTCCATCAACGCAATGTGCTGCCGATACAACCCAGTTACTGTTGACAAGGGAGGCGCCACAAATATGACGTCCATTGTAACGAAGGGACACTTGCCAGGGCCATGAATTAGGGGCTGCTTCTGCGCCGCCTACAATACGGGACCCAAAGGGCTTCTGTCCACACGCTGTTGAAGTAGAAACATATGTAGCTATAATGTTAATGTTAATGTCTCAGTTAACGCTTTTACTCTTCTAGCTTGGCTTAATATTAAGTAAATTTTACTCTTTTTACGAAGGCTGGCAAAAAATTCCGGCGCTTTCCTGCAGCTATATTTTTTATCAAGCGATGTAAGACTATTGATACCGCACGAATACCCAATTATTGGGTAACACGTTGCGGTTATCTTATATCATTATTGGTTACCATAGAAATAATACACCTTCAATTTTAGCTTTTGATTCAAACACGACTCGGTAACCCACACTTTTTACTATGGAATCGTAATTAGCATGACAAGATACGACTTTTTGCAAAGTGTTAAAAAAAAAAAAATTATTCAGAGAGCAGTCAGAGCCCCCTTAAATTCTTATTTCGAGTTTAGCGAGGCTTAATTTATTTTTTCATTTTTTGAAAAAAAAAGTGGTTATGGGTAAAGAAAAATTAAAAATTCACGTCAAACGTAGAATTGGTGGATGGCGAACTACTTAGAATACAGTTATCAGAACATTCACTAAATTTGACAATGTCCTACCTAATCACGATCAATGATAATTTTTGAATGCGCTGTTTAATTAATTTGATTTGTTTGTATATACAATATCAAAAAAGTCTCATATTTAGGATAAAAAAACACTTGTGAATTAAAATCTTACCTTCTGCAAGTGATGGTGCTAAAATGCACACCAGCAAGCTTATCACGAGAACGAAAAACATCTTGATGTGAGTGTAATGAGCAGAAGCAGCCAAATGACTGTTTCTTATATTTCGGCTTTACCCAGTTATTCTACTCAGCTGTATTTGAGCCAGGAGTTTGGTGAAAAAACCCTACGACCTCTTGTATCAATACTCTGAAAAATCACCCAAGAAGAACTCAATCACTTGTTTTGTTAATCTGACGTAAAAAGCGTTTCCGAATGGTTTATTTGGCTACTTGATTTAATCATCTGTTTATATTATTTGAAAATACGTCTTGTGGTAACAAAAGATTCAACTTGAATCTTTTTTTTTTTTTCACGAAAAAGAAAGATTTGTCATTTTAACATGCTTATGCAGTTGTTAGCCCTCGTACAGACCTTAAAATTCCTTTTTTCGTGTGAAGCAAGGAGCTAGAAGATGTCCACAACAGTCTGTAACTGGATGATTACGCTCCAACGGATCGAAACGGAGAAGTTCTTAGAGGAAACTTTAACTGACTGTCTTTGCTTTACTAACACTGACCACTTCAATTAAAGAGCACGCAGGTGAAGGGAGCAATATTTCTGCAGCTGGAAGGTATATGTTTTCTCAGCTCATCTCTCATCTCAGAATTTTTCTGACCAAAACCAACAAAAAGAATTTTGTGTAGTTGTTTTTGCCACTGTAATTTGCATTTCCTTTTCGAAATTGAAGCGTAACATTTGGAAATTAGATTCGCAAACTCGCAGGAAAACTCTTAATAAAACTGATTAGATATTACTAAATGTTATTAAACCTTGTTATGATCTTAGTTAATCTTAACAAATCCTTGCATGATATTAAGAAGATCTTAGCAAATCTTATCAAACCTAAGCATAATCTTAGTGAAATTCTAAGCCGAATCTTAACAAATCTTATTAAATCTTGGAAAATCTTAATAGATCTAAGCATAATCTTGGAAAAATCTTAGAAAATCTTAACAAGTCTAACCATAATCTTAGCAAAATCTTTGAAAATCGTAACAATTCTAAGCGTAATCTTAATAAAATCTTAGCAAATCTTTAAAAATCTAAGTATGATCTTGGTAAAATGCTAGCAAATCTTTAAAAACAAATCTAAACATAATATATTCAAGTAAAATCTTGATAAATTAATTGTAACAGATCTTAATAAGCCACGGCAAAATCTTAGTAACTTTTAAGAAATTTTAGCATAATCTTAGTAAAATCTCGCCAAATCAATCTTACAAATTTAAGCATAATCTTAGGAAAATCTTGGCATATCAATCTTAAATTAGGAAAATCTTGGCAAATTGTCTAAATTAACAAATCTAAAAAGTTAAGAATAACCTTTACAAATCATGACAATATCTTAGCAGTTCTTTGAAAAATCCTAGAGGTCGAAAAGCTGGTTGTCACGCGCGTGCGTGATCAAGCGTTACATTCGTTTACGGTGACAGGAAGGAGACCAAGCTCACATGAAGAGGTGCTTGAATAACCCCAGACCAGCCGAACACTGGAGTAATCAGTCTAATAATTTAAAGGCAAGTTCGTAGACTGAATCAGACAATGTTAGAGCGCTTTAAAAGCCTGCAGAGACATCTGAGACAGGCATGTCGAGAAGAACTGTGGACACCCTGCCCAAAACATGATAAGGCTTTGAAAGTTCCCCCTAAGGCTAGTCCAATTCTAGTCTACACGAACGGAAGACAAACGCTTTTTTTCAGATTGGCTTTGCATTACTTAATCCAAATCATTTTTGTTATCGTGATAATCCGTCTCAGTTGCTCCTAATTTTAAACTCCTTTCTTGATCATGTCATGGCGTAAGAGCGTCTGCGTGGGAGGCTAGTGACGCAGGGCACAAAATGAACTTTTAAAAGGAGATTTGACAGTATAATTTTGATAAGTTTGCATATCGACAAAAAAAAAAGGAACCTGAAACTTAAACTCAGAACATGGCTACTTTGCGGGGGAACTCAGTGACCCACGCAGAACTGTATAAATCCGTGGTTATAGATCGTTTTCACTCACGTGGCCAGCAGCCATGCAAATTTATTGGAACAAAAGAAAGTGTTTACATAAGAAAATAGTTCAATTCCGACGGGATTGTTTTGGTACACCAACATGGCTGCCCTTTCATTGTTTTGGAACACCAATATGGCTGCCGTGACATCATGTGAAAACGCTCTATACAAATACAACTTCCTTGATACATGGCTGCAATTTGCGATTTGGGTGTATGCAGGTAAACATGTCCATATTTGGAGTGTTTGCGTGGACGATTTAAGTCATTGACGCGGCTTACCCACAAAACTCCGTTTACATCCAATGAAAACAAAACGTTTCTTTTTCTCAACTAGTTTTATGCTTATCATCTGATATCCTATGTACATCCGCCTTCCTACTTCAAAATAAATCAGAGAAAAGGTGTGTCTGCATGCAATATTTACGCGAATTTTGTAGCTGCAGCAAAATTCAACCATTCAGTATTTTCGACTTGGCATAGGTCTTGTGGTTACAACTATGTCGCGACTTAATTCTTTTATCGTCCCATATTTACGATGCTGACTCTGATATTTTCGGTTTCCATCTTTTCTTTGCCAAATCAAAATTACAGTGAGGGTAAACTACTATGAATTCATCGCTAAAGCGGTCATTACACCCTCGCTCTATCCTCCAAACACAGCTTTACTCTGTGCATAAGTTGCTTATTTACTGACCGTGCGGTCCAGACGGGAAAATATTTCGACTGAACAGGCGATAACTTACAGTGGTTGACATCCAACTTGGCTCCATCAACTTACGTAGAATAAATATCTTATCGCAAAAGCAACTGTAAAAAATAAGGATTATCTTGGTACAATTTAATTTGGGAAGTGTTTAAGCGCACGGACTTCCGAGCTGACGTGCACAGTATTAGTGCAAGTTGACTTTGTTTGCGTCATCGCTGACGTGCGACCAGTTTTCTATAGAATGACGCTATCTAGGGTTACAGGGTCACGTGATAAGACACTAATGTTGCTTTTGATAGGAATGTGTAAGGTACCATACAATGCCCACTGTTCAGCTGTCTGTTCCTAAAATAGCTTAATTCATCAACTTGCCCAACCCAATAATCAATACGGATGTTCTGTACTTAAGCAGGTACCAAAATGATCGGCAAGCAAGTTATAGCTCCACTCTGGCGGTAGACTAATGGTGAATATCGAATAATAACTGTTACTGTCACTCAAATGGAGTCAGTTCACCAGCCAAAAGTCAACCTCTCCTTTTCCATTGAAAATATTTTACGGGACGATTTCCCTCACCGACAGGGAGCAAACGGCTGCAATTTTATATCACAGCATGAATCCAGTTTTGAGCGATGGTCAAACACAGCTGTTTATCCGCCATATCATGCAGTTCATTACAGTCCTGTTATTGTGAAAAGTCTGCCCAATAGACCGCAAGGTCAGATTTTATTTGAGGAGCATAACAAGATGGATGACTGTTCAAACTGCAAGCACGAAGCATTACGGCATGAAAACGGTAAGAGTTATATCTTAATGTATTTTTTAAACTTCTTCCTGAGCTATCACATCACGTAAAATTCTACATTACTTATGGACTTTTTCATTTTAAGAAACCGAAGAAGACTGTCAAAATGTAAATAATCCAGTGTGCAATGGACGGTTGCAATAAAATTTAATTGGTTTAATTTAGTAGCACTCCATCCTAACTGTTAACCTTTATTCTGTGTCAGATGCATAAAGTTTATGGGTGAGAAGGGAATCTTGCAAGAAATGTATTTTCTTGCATGCCTCTTAATGATCGGGAAAATTTTAAAATTGTTTAAAAAATGCATGTTTTCGTCGATGACGCCGGCATAAAGCCGTTTTACCATAGACGCAAATTTCACTTTTGAAGATCACATATTAAGGATACGTGAAAAACTTCGCTTGAGGCAGTAGCTTGTTTGGCGAGCCGAAAGTCAATATTTATTTCCTTACAGTTACTCTGCAATATTGCAGAAAGAACTACAAACGCGAAACACAGGTACGTACATAACTCCATATTTCATCAGTGTGAAACGAAAATACATCCACAGGTACTCACATACTGTATTCCTGTTATTAGCAAATAAGACTCAAGGCTCTTTGAGGTGATAAATACCAGTCAGTAGCGTTTGGAATAATCCGTATTTCCAAATTGATCCTATTCAAGAGCTCGTAAAATAAGTTCTTTTGATTTCATTTCATTTCATTTCCGCGGTATGTATTGCATTTTCTACAAAGTCACTCGCTTACAGGTCGTGAATTACACTTAAAAATTACAACACAAGAAGCTGGCGATAAGAATCTCATGAAATAACTTTACATGTGAGGCTACGACACTTTTAATTGACGCATGTCCCTTAATGACTCCTAAAACACTCCATAATTGATGCCTTCGGCGGGAAAACGAAAACTATTTTAATACAAAGGCTTGTACATTTTGAGCGCAAATAAAATAAAAATCGTTCTACCGCAATATTAATGTTGGCGTCCTCTTTGTTATTTTTATTGTTTGCTTTTACATAAAGATTAGGATGAAATGAAAACTGCGATGAAGCTGAAGTGACACTCCCATGCAAGCCACAGCTGTCTCTTAACACAAAATCCCTTTGTCCATGATTGTTTTGCTAAGCACAGGATATGATATCTGTTTTTGAGACATATTTTGGTTTCGTGCCAGTGCTTTAGCTAACAAAAGGGCGCGGCCGATTTGAGATCCTTGGCGATGGGGCTACACGCCGTACAATATCTACAAACATCTCGTGACTGTTAACAATCAGCTATTGAGCTTTCACGTGGTTTAATATTGATCGTTCAAATTTGTCGTCTCCACGCTGAACGCGGATTTGTGTGAACGTAAACATACAATTGCCGGCTTGCTACTGAGTGTAGTAAGGCGAAGGTAATCTGCAGCCCACACTTTTATTCCTTGTTACAAATTAAACTCAAACACTTTAGCTCTGAAGTAATGAATCAGCGCTGTAGGCGAGCTGATCATTGCTTGAACGTGCCTCCTGGAACCTGGTGAAAATATCTAAAAGCGACTTCTTTTGAATTTTTTCATCCGCTGCAGTTGTGTTTCAGGATCTGCTTGAGTGTTTGTTTTGCTAACTATAGTGGCTTTTGAGAACTCGTTTATATGTTCTGCCTGTATGACTGTGTTAATTGTATATATTGCTCGGAGCGGCTACACTGTAAAAACAATTATAATGACCTGATTGGCTGCTTTTTGACTTGTTGACTTTACGCGTTACATGTAACAACAGAGTATTCAAATTAAAAATATTGGAACAGTTGGTTAATATAATATATTACTCTAAAAATCCCTCACTGTGTCTACTTTTAATTCCGCTTAAATTTAACACTAAAACGGTTCAATATATAGAAGTGAAAACTACATTCAATTAATTAACAGCCTCATAAAATTTGCAAGCATATTTTTAATTTCGTTTCTACATGATAGCCAGAACTTTTGTTCCAACGCAGCAATGTTTTATATTTACATGTTCAAATAATTTTTGATGAGAGGGAGCTTGGTGGATATGTTATTAGCAGGCCTTAGAAGACTGATCAGTGATAACTGATATCGATTAAGCCGCAAAATTTAATGTCAACACTCAGCTATATTGAATCGTGTTGCGGTGAACATCACGACCCCGAAATTTATATTTATCGTATTTTTATCACAGGCCCAAAATCTCTCTTAACCTGAGTTATTTCTATGCTTCAGACCCCAAAATAAACAACAGAGAAGTTAAGGAATTCTTCAACTCGAAAGCGTGCCGTAATGGGGTTGGCGCTCAAAAACGGAAGCGAAGAAATCGCAGCCATTTCACCCAGCATCAACTGCAGTATCTGGAGAGGCTGTTTTCCTGCCAAAAGTACCTAACACGGGACGAACGCATGGTCTTAGCGAGGAGCCTGGATATGACTGAACTTCAGATCAGAAACTGGTTTCAAAACCGGAGATACTTGAAACGACGTCGAGCCAACGAAAACTCAAAACAGGATAAACCAGCTGAGATTCTTCCACGTGTGCTCAGGTTCAAAACTGACAAAGAACCAAGATGTTTTGTGGAACTAAAATAGAATAGTTAGCAGTGGCAAACGAGTATGTTCTCCGAGCCACATGACATCATGAAAATTAGTGCAAATGTTTTTAGTTGTAGTAAAAGCCAGAAATGCCGCTATAAGATGCACCTTTAATTTTGAATTTAAACCTTAGCGTGTTCGAGGGGTTTCGATTGACTTGCAACTAACAACAATTGCGAGAAGACCCATGATCGAGTCGGCTGAAAAACTAGCATCGAGAAAGAATGGGGTTAGCTAATATTTTTCCACTAGCCATTCTATACCCAGCTGCCTCAGTAAACGTCTTGGAGAGGCTATCAAACAAGGCCAAATCACTTATTATCTCGCTAGGTGTTCTTTGGTAATCTATATTCAACACCTGATGTATATTTTTAAGTCGATACGACCCTGAGTTCTGGTTACAACTTACTCAGTCTATGTCGACAGTAATGATTAATGGAGCGAACCTTTCCTTCTTTAGCCACCTATCTTCTCCATAAACTTTCATATACTGCTTGCGATATTTCTCGAGTACAATTTAATCCCATACATTGTTAAGTTTCGCATAACTAACTGGTCAGAAGTGATCATAGTTTTAGCTTGTAGAAATGATTGCTACAAAGATATGTGTTTCATCGCGGTTACCTACACCAGCGTAGCGTTAAAATGTTAGATGGTTTCTTGAAAACAAGCTATACTGGCAAAGAAACACTACAAAACAACTATACTGAAGTAGGTAGAGCAGTACGCTATTTTACTAATAATAAATCGCTTGACGTCAAAACACCGCGCCCTTTAGTGAGTCTGTGCCGCTTTCTTAAATTATAAGTTGCACTTTTAGCGTGTTCGAGGAGTTCCGGTTGACTTGCAACTAACGACAATTGCGAGAAGACCATCGAGTGAAAAAGAGAAAGGCACAAAGGGTTGGCTGACATTTTTCCACCAGTCATTCTACCTAACTACCTAAAAGTCAAGGAGAGGCTATCAAACAAGGCCAAACCACGCACTGTCTTGTATAGACGGTTCTGCGGTAATCTATATATATTCAACACCTAATGTATATTTTTAAGTCGATACGACCCTGAGTTCTGATTATAACTTACTTAGTCTATATCGGCAGTAATGATTAATGGAGCGAACTTCCCCTTCTTTGGCTACCTCCGTATCCTCTCCATAAACTTTCATATAACCTCGCGATATTTCTCGAGTATAATCACAAGCATTGTTAAGTTTCGCATGACTTACTGATTAGAAATGATCATGGTTTACCTTCAAGAAATGATTGCTCAAGAGATGTGTGTTTCATCGGGGTGAACTACACCCGCGCAAAGTTAAAATTTTACATTTTGTCTTGAAAACAACCTATATTGGCAAAGAAACACTAGAAAACAACTATACCGAAGCAGATGGAGCAGTATGCTCTTTTAGTAATAATAAACCGCTTGACGTCAAAACACCGCGCCCTGTAGTAAGTCTTCGTCAGTAGTCTTTGTTCACCGTTATTTATAACTTACGGTATATAAACGACATCAACATTTAATTGCTTTACAATATTGAGCGATTCGTCTGAAAGCAGACAGCTAGTGACTAAAGGTGATTAAGAGAATATCAAGTAAGCCGACATGACATCACCTTGTTGTTTCACCAAATTTACCGAACTATAATGTTAAAGAAACATAACGCTAACAGTTATGAGTGTTTTTGTAATATTGGTGCTAGGTTTTTAGCCAGAACTACTGTCACGGCAGAAGGAGTAACATTGCAACGCGGACATAAGACCGCCGCCAAAGCTTCTTCAATCGGATTATGCATTGCAAACTGCCACTCCCATTTGCAAAACAACTGAGCGGAACAGAAGAACAGAACAAAGGGTTTTTGTAAGGCAACTGATATTGAATGTAAATAAATAAAACCCACCCACACTGTGCCGGAGAAAATTAGTACATTTCCTGTGATAAGTTCTTTTTCCGCGTTCTCAAAGCACAAACCCACGAAACAACAGATGCAGTCTTATGGATCACACAAGGCTAGTTATAACTTAACGTAATGGAAAATTAGTACACCATGCTCATTTCTTGATTAATCATATCGCTCAAACAAGTGGAGTTATAATTAACCGATCGACTCGGAATTTTCTTTACTTCAGTACAAACTAATAGCTACAAAACATTGCGACCGTTCCCACTTTTATCCTTAATAGCTCATTCTCGTATTGACGCAATCCCGCTCTTGGCAGCTAGCTAAACTTCATTTCCTCTACATTGCCTCTGAACAATATCTAAACGACCTCCTCCGAAATTTTTATACAAAGTACTATAAGGCGTGACTTGTAAGCAGACAGCTTATTAAAAAAGAATAAAGGAAAAAACATCCGCTAGGAGATATTGTCTTCATGTGTCATTAAAAATCTCACAATTAACATTAAACGAAACTTATGAGGCAAAGTGAGGAGAATTTACGTTTTGAGCTTAGCTTGGGTGCGCAGTTATCTCGCTATACGGGTCTATTGTTAAAAGTCACCCTGGTGAATTGATATAATGCTTGCATAGTGGGTGTGAAGTGACGTCGCCAACGCTTGTTGGATTAAACAGTAAAACTACAAAATCATTGAAGCAAAACACTTAACTGTTATTTTATGGTATAATACGAAAAAAATAACACTCTTTTAACCCGTTTATCTAAACCCTCTCAGCTATTGACGTGTTTGCTTAAATAAAGCTGACACTGTAACCTCACAATAAAAAGATGGAATGGCTTATTGCCAGTTATGATTTTCTGTTGAAAACTGTGTTTCGTTGATTTGATTGCTTACGTAGTCTCCAGCATCTCTCGAACCCAAAGTTTCGATTTCAAAGTCTTTACACAGCCAGGCAAGCAGCCGGCCAAGTTAAAAAGACAAGTTCTGTATACTGACCAGAATGAATTTTGTTTTGAATGTTGATTCGCAGAGTTCGATAGTTCATCAAGGCAATATGGCTGCTGGTCCAAGTCGATAAGTATTCCTTCACTTATCGCAACTTTGCTTGACAATGTAGTGATAAAATAGAAATAATACAAGCAAAAACGCAATCAGCTCATTCGCCAATAAGCCGAAAGAGGCCGAATCAGCAAAGAAGCTAAGATATTAAAGTCAAAAAATATGTTTAAATGTTGTTGTTTATATAATGGCCATTGTTTACAATATTTACTTTATATAAGCCCATAGAAAGATCATTCACTGAATATTCGCGAGACAATCAGTCTTTCGTTAACGAATTTAAGGAGGCAATGACATTTACTCAATGCCACCTACTAGTAACTATGAAAGAAATTTTCTTTAAAACTGGCTACGTGTTATAACAGGCCAAAATAACAGGCCAAGCTTCGACCTTTGATAAATTATTTTCTCTTCTCTAACATCACGTGCTGCCACATTCTCGTCAATAATCCTAGTTGACGTCGGACGGTTTAAAATACATGCAATGCGGTACTCCATCCACCACCGCGACCCTTCCATTAAGATTTCCTGTGCACTGTGTTTACCGACTCCGACAGACATTTCTTCTGAAAAGGCAGTTGAAAAAGTGACTTTATGTCACAGATTGATATAAGGGACATTGCCCGAAAATAATATATAAACTGAACGAAAAGTTTATGGGAAAAACATTCCGCAAACGGAAATCGTCCGGTTGTAGTTTGAAACATAAAGAAAATATTACCGTCTAACTGAATAGATTTTGAAAACTAGACAAGTCTAGAACGCATCGGCTTTAATGACAAAAAATCAGAGTGACATATTTTAAATTTTTGCTCTATTTTCCTCAAGCCGTCTGGTTGGAAGTAAAATTTAAGACTGGCACAGTTGTATGTAATTTCTGCAAAACCTTATTTGTTTGCGAATGAAGTTCATAATAATATGATCAGTAAATGACACTTCAATAGAGCTGTCCTTTGTTTGATAAGCGAGGGGTGACCTCAGCGTGTTGTGGCCAAGCCCACAGTTTTGTTCTTACGGTATTGACGCAATGTCGGTCTTAATAATTACGTCACGGTTTGCGCATCTGCAAAAGTTAAGCCTAAAGTTTTCCATCCTTGCCCATCCGTGTTCCTTTATGGTTTATAATTAAAGGTACTTTTGTACAAGAGTAAAATAACTGAAAATGGCACGACTGAACTCCTTTACGGAGTTATAGTTTCCGAAGATACGTTTCCTTTACAGACAATCAATCGAGGAGTGATATCGATTTGTCGTTTGCATGCGATATCTTATAATACAGACTTCCTTCACTATTTGTTTAAAGAAATCGCACTGTCTAGAGGAAATGCCTCTTTTTGAAACAGACAAGCGTCAATAATAAATTTGGAGTGGCTACCTCTGGCTACGGAACAAACGTTTGGGTGGTAACATACATGCTTTCTCCGGCGGTGCTCACCCAACTTACTTTTAATTAACACTTGCTTGAGCATCATAGTCTAAAACCGGAAAAAAAGTAGTTAAATATTAAAAAAAAAATTTTCAAAAAGAAGACAGCGTCGTATGGAAATGGAACTTAATAGCTTTCGATTGAATTGTTGCCCTCTACTGTCGAGACTTATAGAAGTTAGCACAACTAGCCTAGAATTCAGTGGTAGTACTTTCATGTGAATGTTCATCCTCTTAAGGAATTCAAGAAACTTGAAAGTTAGTCTGGCCACCTGATTAGTCAGCATAAGAAACAATACGATATGGCGATGGCATTGATAAATAACTTTAGATTGAGTGGTCAAAAATAACGCATCCAGAAGCTAAAAAGACTTAGCTACCGGATTGTTTTTGCTATCAAAGTCTCTGGAATTCAAACTAGCAACATATTTTTACTTACGAAAGCTTGACAATAGATCTTCTGGGTTAGAAACCAATTTGAGTTCAGTAAAATCGTTTTTCTTCCTTCTTTTCTTTTGTATCTTTTTCCTGGGCTAATTTTCACTCAAAAATGTTACCACATCAAAACGAACAATATCTGTTACTAAAGCTGTTACTGGAAGCTCGTAATCAGTACAACGATACGAGAATTCTGATACAGTAGCCAAAGCGTCGCATAAGAGTATTTATATACTAAGGTTTTAACATAAATCTGATAGCCAATGTGTCGCATCTAGTGAAACAAAGAATGTTCAATACTTGATAATTACTCAGCTAAGTTAATTTACTCACATCTTGTTAACGTACCCAGGAAATCTCAGAATAATTGTTGACAGAGGTAAACGAAGGAGAAGACTGAACGAAGAATTTATAACAAACTTCATGACTTTTTTTCGGTGCTTCAGATCCGTCACGCATCTCGTCTTCCAACGTTTTGTTTGTAATCAACACCGTACTTTGATCTTAGTTATATAGAGTCCATATTCTATATTCTCCAGATCTAACTTAAGAATCTCCTATTTTAGTATAGCAAAAAAAGAAATAACATTCAATTTCTGTCCTGGGTAACCTTTAGTTGACAGCATTTCTATAGTAAAACCACTTTATTTGGAATAATTTTAACAGACAAAGGTTACTTTGTAATTGACACAATCGACAGTCACGCGCGCACACGAGGATATTAGTGAAGCGATATTTTTGGTGCCATCTGCTTCACTGGACTGACGTCACCGGAAGTAGTTTAACTAGCTTACGATTACACCGTACTGGGAAGGGGAGGAAACTCTTAATTATAAACAAGTAGACGATGTTAATTTATACTTTAGGCTGTTGAAAGATTCATCGTGAAGTGGGCGCGATGATGGCGTATTTTTCGGACGATTGTTTTTCATGTTTTACAATGGAATCATATGTACATATTGTGGGGTTAACCCACTGAGTTGAGTCATCAATGCATGTCTAAATATAGACGTATTTTGCTGGCCGGCTAATTGGGTGTCGATTTCTAATACTTATCTGCTTAATCTAAGTTATAACAACAAGGATTCAATAAAAGACCCACATAGAACCTCGTCAAAATTGTTAACATAGCTTTTATTTTAACGACATGTATAAATTATAATAGCTGATAAAATGGTGACTTCAATGGATGAAGTCAATTCTTTATTCGAATGGCGGTTATATTGGAAATAGGGTATCAGTGAGGAAATGCATTCTTGGCATATTCGGTTTGTGGTTATTCATTCAGGTTTTCGAAAGTGAAATTCAACTGACCACGGAAAATCGAAGCAATATGTGACTTCGAGTTTAACTTAACTGCTGAGCTGTCATATAATGTAAATTTACGAGCCTCTCTTTCATATCAGTGTTACCTTTTATAGACTCCTTGGGCAATATCTTGACTGAAGTAAACAATATCTTTGTGTGTTCCTAAAATAGGTTAACCCTTGAACATATCCGACGTCCTGTGACACGAGGGCGGGGTGTTCTGTAAAACGCGTGACCGCAAAACTTGAGTATTTAATGAAAAGACAATTTCAGTTTCGACAGACGAGCCGACCAGCCGACCGTTGCATCTCGTAAGGTCACTATTTACAGCTATTGCTATGGAGTTTCGCCAACACAAAGTGAATCTGTCCTTTTCGATTGAAAATATTCTACGAGAAGATTTTCCTCATCGGCAAAGAACCCACGTCGCAAATCTGCCAACGGTCAGAGAATCTTGCTTGGAGAGATGGGGTACCATGCCATTTTATCAGTGTTACACGGTTCGTTACAGCCCTATTTTTGTGAAACGTCTGCCAGACATGTATAAAGGTGAGGGAAGATTGCATCGAGTAAATAGAGAGAAAGAACAAATTCTACCCGAGCAAGAGAAAAAGATCGACGACCATTGTCTAAGCTGCAAAGACGAAGCTCTCCATCACAGCAGCGGTAAGCATTTAATCACAATTTTAATTTAGAAATTTATTCAGGCGAATCGCTATTAAAATTGAAGAAATAATTGGAAAAAAAAATGGTAATTGGTAGAAAATTTCCAAATCCGGCCAAATTTTACGCTTGCCGTTATACCAGAATCGATTATCGTTATGGTACGCCATGGTTATTTAGCGCTCTGTGTGCTGGCTGGGTCAAAATTTGAAACATAAATTTTAATTTGTTTTAGATCGGTGGTTGCATGAAATTTGTCGATGACGGAATTGTAAACTATCTATTGTTTTTGGAGGGTTTCGAATTCATGCCCTAACTTGCATTTTTGAGGCACGTACGCGGAAAACTTTCACATAACAAGTTGAAAAACTTCCAAATATCGTTCGCATGGCAACTTTATCGCGGCTGAAAGTCGTTTCCGTTTTTTTCAAAAATCGCTGCTACGAAATAATACCTAAATTGAAAGGAAGTACAAATGTTTACGTTGACGGGAGTATAATTTTTTTCTTCCTTCCATTTCGTTAAAAAAAATGTAGCCTATTTGCAAATGGATTATTAGAATCAAACGGATACAGGGGTTTGAGTGTCAGCTTGTAAGGGTCACTTTATAATTTGATAATGCTAATAGTTTAAATGAATGTGGAAAATATCTCTTTACAGCCAAATGTGTACTTCTAAAAATACTTGAAGGCATTGTGGCCTTACGAGTTAAGTACAAAGTGCTTTGAGTCATGTAGTATTGATGATCAACGCTGTTTCGAAGAGATCACATTTTTTTTTTTTTTGACTAGACACGCAAGGAAATTACTTCAAATTCTTCGCTGGGAAAACTTTTATAGCGATAAAATGTTCCTGGATACACCAAACAATAAGTTTATAAATAATTATACGAACATTTTGGCGTAAAACACACAAGTTCAAGACATGATGACTACAGATATTGAAATTCCTTAAAATATAACTTCATGACATTTATCTTAAGTGCATAGGGATATAAATGCGCAAATTATTTTTGCTAGTTGAGTTGAGCTTGATGGTTATAAAGGTTTCCTGCTTCAGCTGTGTGTCCCTGACACGCGCCAATAGTTAAGGTAGTCATCTTTTTAAGGGAGTCATTTTGCTATATCTTTCTTAAATATATTTTACAAATACTGGATTCGACGAAAGAATTGAAAATAATCAGTGATGTCTTTGTCATTTAATGTATCTTGTATTCGATAGCAATTTTGTCAATTTTGTTTCCGTGAGTGTCTCGAATGTTTATGTAATACATAAGGGCCAGTGTTGGCGACACTACACACTACATATCTGCTCTAAATCATTACAATATCCAGCGATAATATGTGACCCAGTGACAACAAACTGATATTTTTGTACTTAGATATTGAACATTGAGAAGTCACTGCATGTCCTTTATTTTTGCATTCGTAAGCTCGAGCTTCGCACAAAAATTAAAAGGTATAATTCTAGCCACGGTACGTTTGAGCGCACCCAGGGCAAAAGCAAACCTCATAAATAGCCTGACTTTGCGACTGCGTGTACTTTGGAATGGAGTGATTCTGTTATATTACTTATTTCGGTTTCAAACAAGAGCTTTGAGTGTTTGTTTGGCTAAATAGCGGCTTTTGAGAACCCATTTATCCGGTTTAGCTATACGATCTATAAAAGTTCGTTATAAGGTTCGTGCTAAATTGCACATTCAGAACAATTAAGCGACTTTTTTTTTACAAATGAATTCAACTGCAATCAATGGCTATATACAAAGTGAAGGGAACTATAAAATCATTTACATCACGTAGCTAACGCAGTGCAATGTACTTCATTCGTTTCTAACAGCTTTTTTTTTTAAATAATAAGTGCTATTTTGCTAATTAGAATCTAGAATTCTTTCTTGGCAACTGACGCGGCTTACATTACCTTTAAACAAGTGTATTTTAGAGCAGACTTTAGTATATGATCAGAAAAGCTACTTTAAATTGTTCCAGTTATTCCACCTGTATGTCTTCGCGGTGGTTTTAAATCGCGTTATTTTTTCATGTTCAGGTTCATTTCGCATATTTTTCCCTCTTGCAAATGTGCAAAATTCCTTCAATATTTGTTTCCGTGACATAGCTGTTTGTCAAGACTTTGCTTGGAATTGAACGTGGGCTACACTCGATCAAGTATTGCACTGCGAGCGCCAGTCGCCTATCTCGCTCTAAGATTAATAGTGCGTCATATTGAATTAACTTACATTGTCTATCACGAGAGCAGATTAACGCAGTTACGCTTGAACCTTTTTCTGGTTTCCAGCTCATAAAAAGACTTGAGATCAACAAATAAAAGCCTTGAATCAAAACTAATTCGCCATGTTGACATCTTGAACTCGTTTTTTCTTGCATCGTGATGAACAAAGGACTGAAAAACAACATTAATTATGAATAAGAGTATTATATTGAAGCAGTTAAAATTCAATATCACGAAAACATATCAACAACAACTTTTGGTGCACGCCTTAATATACTGAAGAGTTGATTAAAGTGTTAAGTGAAACTATCCTCCTCAATGGAAATCTATCCGTTAGACTGATCTCTCTTCTTTTAATTAATTTTCAGATGAAATCAGCGACAAAGAGGTTAAAAAGTCAGAAACGTGTGTCGTGGACAAAGTTCCAAAACGGAAGCGGCGAAATCGCAGCCATTTCACCCAGCGTCAACTCCAATATCTGGAGAAGATATTTTCCCGCCAACAGTATCTGACACGCGACGAGCGCACGCTATTGGCGAGAGGCCTGGAAATGACTGAACTTCAGATCAGAAACTGGTTTCAAAACCAGCGATACCAAAAGAAGCATCGCGCTAACGAGAACGCGAAACAAACTGAGCCAGATTCTCCAGTGTCCGTGAAAAGTGAAGTGTAATTTTATCCCGGCTTCCAGCAAATGTCTCGCTAAAATGAATACGACAGTTATCCTGGTACGGTCGGTGACAGCCATAAGCTCAATTTACTTGAGGAATATTTTCGACAACGCCAGCACTCCATTCATATCGAATTTTTCTATTTATCAAAGTCTCTTATATTGTGAAACGTTCTGCTGGCATCACAGAGTAGAAGTTGTGTATCTGATACAAAAATCAGTTACGAATCGTAAAACTATAAATTATAAACAAGAGTATTTTTTGTGTTGCCGTAGTTGATAACTCATACGCTTTAAAAGTTAATTTATTAAATGTACGTACGTGTATTGAATTGTCAATCTGATCAACTGAAGTGGACAGTTATGGTTGCAAAATTTATCGTTGGATACAAATTTAACAAAGAAGACACAGAGGACAAGATGACAGTCGAGGATTTTCCATGTGAACATAGTTAGGAAATTCAATTTACTAAAAAACAGTTTATCTTAGGCCCTGTCCACACTAAGGTGATTGCTGCTTTTTCAAAATTCTCGGTGTAGTGTGGACGGGAGATAATTGATGCGTTTTCAGAAAAAAAACCTCCGTTTTCTAATTTCTCTGGCGTAGTGTGGCCGGGATAGCCTCGTGTAACTTATACGGTCCGTACACGGTCGGACAAACATGTTATTAATTAAAGTTTATTTAATCTATTTTGCGTACAATGCTTGTCGTGGGCACTGTTGACGACTAAACATGAATATAAAGGAAAACATCCCAGCCTTCAACTCCGACCCCTACCTTTCCAATCTAATGAGCCAAACAGTTTATCCGATCCCTTTTTAGTTAATGTCAGCACTTCCGAAATTGCTTAGGAAATGTACTTGTCTAAGGGTTTCTCAGGTCCCCAGTTTAATCCAATTAAGACTTAAGCAATAACATTTTCACAGCACATCACGCTATTGTCACTATCGGCTTGTCAATAACCTTAGTTCATCTCTTTTAATTGGCGGGCTTTATAATTCGAAAAGTAGCGCATATATTACGTGGAGGTCCTGTGCTAAACAGAATAGCGCCTTGGCTGTATATCTTGAAGTTTCGATTCATCCCAGGAGGGGTACTCCCGAAAAAAATTGGGCGGGGGTGTGTGGCCCGCTGAAAACCCTTTTCCTATTTAAGACCAAGATATGCGATTTTCCCTACCCTACTTATAACCTGAACAAATATTCGATACTTACTATGTAAGACCTGAGCCTTAAATCAATACCCTGTTTCAGACCTGCTTCATAATTAGTTTATATGCTTTGGTTAGGTAGGATAGCTTCTTCTACAAAAAACATACACAATTCAAGACCGGAGAGCAAAAGCCATACCCTATTTGAGACAAAAATGGTCGAAATCGATACCCCATTTCTGACCAAAACAGCAAATAAACCATAATCTTTGGGGCCACACATACCTAGATAGACCTTATAACGAAATATCCCCCAGGGCAATTCAGCCTTGGCGGCCCCTAGACAATTCGGTAATGAATTCCCCGCTGTCTGTGGAATGTATAGTTATACAGAATAAAGGAAGTCCGAGAACATTGAGGCGATAACTTACTTAGTCCAGGCTTTTATCTTATATTACAGAAAGGCTCAATTAAAAAAACAAATATAAAGCTCAGTGAATACTGACATTTGAGGTGCTATGGAAATACGAAGCAAACTGATAAAGAAGACAGAATATTAAACTTAACGAAAAATGATTGACATTTGAGATGTGCAAGTTTTGACCAAAGTTACAAAAACCTGCTTAATAGGCCAGGCTGCTCTGTGAATTTCAGCACCCAATTCTCTTGAGCAATCCGCAAGGAATGTAGAGCTGCTGATGCCTTTGTTTCTGACGTGCACTTCTAAATCTGTAAAGAAGTTGCTGTCGATCGGGGAGGGGGGGGGGGGGGGGAATAAACCCCCCATATAAAAGGGCGGGGGGTTTTTTCGTCGGCGCTTTGGCAGGGGGTAACCGTGAGGGGGAGTTTTTGGGGGGGGTTTTTGGTTTTTTTTTTTTGATAGTTACGAAAAGTAAGGGGGAGGGGGGGGGGGGGGGGGGGGGGGGGGGGGGGGGGGGAGAAGTGAACTCCCATATGAAAAGGTCGGGGATGTTCTTCGTCGCGCTTTAGGCCGGGGTTAACATGAAGGCGGTATTTTTGGCTGGGTATTATGGTTTTAACGCAAATATCTCGTTCACGTTTCAAGCATTCAAAAATCTCCCTGCTCAACCCACATTTCTATCTACGTTTTGGGCTGTTTTGTAAATTTTTTGGTGATTTTTGGGTATATTTGGGGATAACTAGTTTTTCTCAAAAGATTAGTAACATTTATGGAAATAGTAAATTTTGAAGATTTGATGTTGTTTTAAAATTAGAATTTGAAGTTAAAAATTGGTATACGTACAACAAACAGTTTTCCACCAGCCTGGGGTGCCCTTTCGGGGGTGTTCAACTGTCTGGTGGTGTTCCTAAGCTTTTTCACTTAAATTCATGTTAACCCCCCCCCCCCCCCTCCCACCCCCTTAAGGGGGTAAAACAAGGAGAGAAACATGATTTTTTTTTTTTAGGGGGCAAATAAAGACAAAGCCACCCCCAGATTGTCCTCCTTTAGGGGTTTAATTCAAATTTTCCGACGAGCATCTCCGTCCTTTTCAAAAGGGAGTCCCAACTCCGGGGGGGATGCATGGGGGTTTCCGATAGTATCTGAACACCTCTTGTTAGTCTCTTTTCATGTAAATTATTGAGACTAAGAAAGAAGCGCCTTCAAATCAGTATTTGATAACCTTGAGGTTCACAACAATATAGAAAATAGCCGCTTTCGTTTGAAGATACTTTACGTACACGTTTTGATCCATGATAAGCGTGAAAATGAGACCGTGGTTTACCGCGTTAATTGAAGATTGGGAAACTTTTGTGGCTGTAGAAATTTTATTTGATTTTAAAATGATTATTTATCTGTATCATATAATATAAAGTTAAGGATACATAGCAGAATTTCAAAGAATACTTAAAGTAGAAGCTAGTGGAGTGAAGTGGATTGATCAGGGGCGAAATTGAAGCCATTCCACTCAGCGTCGACACACGATATCTGTACAAGATATTTTCCCGCCAACTACAACTTAACACGCGACGGACGAACGCATTCGAAGAGGGGACTGGAAATGAACGAGTTTCAGCCTTTTTGTTTTCAAAATAGGACATAAGAGAAACGTTATTTAAGACGAGAGAAAAGTTAAACTGACCAGATTTGTCTGTCAATTAACGCGGAAAAGTCGACCGGAGTTATTTAACTCATCGTTACAAGATATGTGATTTGACATATTTGGCGTTTCCGCTTGGGACATAAGATCGCATATCAGTCTTGCTGTTTATACCACTTGTAACACTTTTTATTAAGACGTTTAACTACAAAGAATTTTCTTTATGGAATTAAGTTAATATCCAAGCATTGTCGTTGTCTTTCAAGTCTCAAAAATCTGCATTTAAGTACAGTTAAGATGAAATTTCCGGGCGCCTTTTTGCATGCATGTACAAAGATAAACTTCACAAGTGAGCAGTTGAGTTATCGCTAATGAACAATCTCATCAATTTATAATTGGCTTTTGATTATCCAATCTATTGATAATCATCAATCCAAGAAGGAATGCAAGGCATATTAATAAAACCACAACATATATATTTTCAATCGATATACTGTACTAGAATTTCAGTCAAATATAAGACCAAGAATGCCTCTACTCAGGACCTTCGCCCGTTTAATTACCTTTGACTCATTGAGACTTCATTACTTTTTAAGTGACATTGAAGAAGAGTTTCTGAGTATTTGATAATTAAAAACGAGGACGACTATGATCAGGACTGAAGTCGCAATCTCTCCACGCCTAAGAGAAATTTAAATGACGAGAGAGCAAACGTACTCACCGCCGATAAAAAAAAGGTTGATGTTTGTAACACTGGCGATATTAATATGCAACTCAAAGATGAACCACTCAGCTTTGAAGCTAAAGCAAAAAAAAAAAAAAAGAAAAAAAAAAAAAAAAAAAAAAAAACAAAAAAAAAAAAAAATATTTTAAAAAAAAAAAAAAAAAAAAAAAAGCCCCCCGTAACAATTTAAAAAGATGAAGATTTTCCTATTTTCATCTTTTTTTTTTCATTAACTGTGGAAAAGGGGGAGAAATTTAAAGCCCCCCCCCCCCCCCCC
>Ga0126339_10000553_pt1 | contig 21307 bp, 10 predicted proteins | sample OrbTmetagenome_2_FD_92532 | JGI IMG/M metagenome (GOLD analysis project Ga0126339, IMG submission 92532) | Coral microbial communities from Petempiche,Puerto Morelos, Mexico - Orbicella T R C metagenome | ecosystem: Host-associated > Invertebrates > Cnidaria > Coral | place: Petempiche,Puerto...
CAGATTTCCTTCTGTTTTGAAGGGAGGGCCATTCCAAATCGTTAAGTAAATTGGAAACAGTTCCAGGTGTTCGCTGCCAACAGTTCTTCACAAATCGAGCAGCTCGCCGTTGGACATCTTCTACTTGCTTTATATGCTTGTCAATCCAGAGATCCCACACCAGGCTTGCATATTCCAGATGAGGTCTCACTAGTGCTTTATAAGCTAATTCTTTAATTGATTCAAGGCAGTTGCCAAGATTTCTTTGCAGAAATCCAAGAGTTTGGTTTGCTTTGGTAACCTTACTGTCAATATGATGGCCCCAGTCTAGTTTAGAGGATAGCTCAACCCAAGATATGGATGCTGTGACACTGATTCAAGGGAGTGCCCCATTAATTTATAATCATAAATAACAGGATCACGTTTTCTGGTTATCCTCATGACAAAGCATTTACTTGGGTTAAATTACATCAGCCATTTCTGTGACCAATATTCAATAGTGGATAGATCAGATTGGAGATGTTCAGCATCATTGGTCAACTCTATAACACTGTATAAGATTGTATCATCTGCAAATAGGCGTAAAGCAGAGGAGCAGTGATCACCAATATCATTTATGTATAAAACGAACATCAATGGTCCTAAGACCGTTCCTTGAGGAACACCAGAAGATACGTGAACTGAGTGGGATCAGACACCATCAACTATAACGGACTGTTCCCTGCATGTAAGCCAGTTTGCTAGCAAATGTTTAAGATCACCATGTATGTCATATTAATCCAGTTTACGAATAAGACGTTGGTGAGGAACAACATCAAATGCTTTAGAGAAATCCATAATTATGAGATCTGTCTGCTTACCACTGTCAAGGGCCTCAAGTGGCAATTTCCTCAATTGCAGTTACGAGCTGGGTTTCACAAGAAAACTTCCGGTGGAAGCCATGTTGAGAGTTGACTAGGATATTGTTTGAGTCCAGTTGGGTCATTATATCATGAAAAATAATATTTTCCAGGATCTTGCAGGGTACAGCAGTTAATGAGATAGGACGGTAATTACTGGCAAGGTGTTTACTGCCTTTTTAGTCAGTATTTACTAAAGAAAATCTTGATAACATTCCATACTTTTTCATCATTATCAGTAAGACCATCAAAAAAAGTCCTTCACAATGCCTTCAACATCCGTCTGAACTTAAGGGAACTAATTATGAGACAGGTATGAAACAGGGTATTGATGTAGGGGTCTGAGGTCTTAAACAAGGTATAACATTTTTGGTCAGGTCATTAATATTAGTGTAGGGAATATCACAGATTTTGGTGTTACATAGAGTTAGGGTTTTGGGAAGCGGGCCACACACCCCAACCCAATTTTTCTGGGAGTACCCCACCCCCTCTCCAAAGAGTTAAGCAAAAGAATATAAGTATATTTATTATGTTAGTTTAAATTGAACAGGCCAGGGGTTTCAAATAAGGGATGGATACTAGGCAAATTGCCCTGCTGAGGCTGATTTTGTCTGCCTTGTTTGACCATTTGGAGAAATACTTTTCTTATAAAGGAGTTCAGTTCAAAATGTTTTGCCTGCCTGCAAAAACCAATTGCCTTCCTGCTTATTAATCATTTTAGTTAAAATGACCATGAGGTATGGAATACTGATCTAGGAACAATAAAAAGCCTCTTGATAATCAGCATACAGTGTAAACACCAGCATTATAAGCAGCAATCAACAACTTCGGACGCTTACATAAGTACACAATAAAGTTGACAACCATTTGGCAGTGAATGGGACCAGGGTTGTTGGGTGCTCCCTGGCAACTCTAAAGGTGGCAGCAACACACCCTGTAAATAGCTACATAATAATAGGGGTGGTAGCAACACACCCTGCAGGTGATGGATGAGCCAACAAGTGTGGCACGTGCCACACCTGGAAATAAGGGATGTCAGCCACCAAGTGTGGCACATGCCACACCCGGATAGATATAAGCGTGAGGTGGGATCAGGGTCCCACCCGGCCTGCTACATGCAAAGCTAAGTGGCAGGTGTGCACCCAACCCTGTAGTCCAGCTGTTTATTGATAATGGGCGGGGGAGGCGGGAAAAATACAGACAAATCGCAAACTAGCTACTTGCACTGGTGAGAGTCACAACAACACAAGGCGTTGTTCAGTATGAGAACAGGCAAGCAGTAATTATAAATGATAACTTGATATCGTTTATCTTGTATCCATTACACATAATAACAGAGTTTTGTTTAGGCTGCCTGCATCCCGACACGTAAACTGGGATCAAGCATATAAGGCAAAGAAAAGAATAGATCACAATTATTCTTGTTGAATGTAATTGTTATTGTAGTTCCAAGGACAAAGTAATGTTTATCTCATGCACATCAAAGAGCAATGTTTGCTTATGTACATGTCTTTCATGACTTAACCACAAGTGTTGACAGTTGTTAAACCTAGTCAAACATTGAGTTGCAGTATAGCGTGACTAAAGGAATGATACACATGTGTGATATCCATGCAACGCTTTACATTGTTAACTCTATTTTACAAGTAAGATTACCATATATACATATTATATAGTAGGCATTTTAACAATCTGACTCACGTGGTATTTGGATGTGTCCGAAGGTCAACCTCCAGGGATCTTAATATCATTTCTACAGGCTCCAGACCCTTTAGCAGTTTCTTGTTTAGTGTTTTGTTGAGTGCAATATCCCTGTGAGTCTTTAACTGTTCAATATAGAAGCCTGAAGAGTACTTGGGTTGCATCAGTTCCTACAAAGACAGACACAGTTCTGTCATTAGTCGATAACAGACTCCTGGGAACTTGCATATTTTCTTTGTTAGAGTTAAGTGCTTTGCATGCTTTAATATTTTGAAAAACTCAATATAGGAGCCTGACAATCACTTGACTGGGCTGCACTGCATCAATTTTGACAACAACAGAATTCTGTCTTTAGTTGATATTGTGACCTCCAAGTTAACTTAATAAATGAATTTCCTGTATCAAGTTGACAGAGATTTTCCTTACAAGATATGATCTTTATTTTATATTGCATGGAATTATCCTACTAGTTAAAATATATTTTTTTAACCATAAGCTAGCTAATTTTTAGTGCAGAGCGCACTATTGGGATGGTTTAGGGGGCTGCTGTTTGCTAAAGCACTAGTGCCATAAGGTGTAAACTTTAATGTTTGTTTAATTAATTAATTTCAATGAATCAATCAGCCTTGCGGGAAGGGGGGTTGGGTGCGGTAGGTACCCGAGTGCATTACGCAAAACGTGTCATACTTACATTGCTTTCTTTGATCACAGGACAAAAATATATATATGGTTTTGCAAATCTCATGCTATCCTTGTGGTGCCATTCTCTCAAGAACAAAAGCAGTTTGCTCCAAACGCATGCGCAGGTTCATAAGCGTCAAAGTCGACTACATGTTAGGTGAAAGAGACATTTCATAACATATAAGACGCATGCGTTCTAGCATTGCTAGTGTGATAAACTCTGTTCTCAAGTTCAGATGTACGTTTTTTTTAATTTTTTGTAACGAGTGATATCATACTCTCGTTTTGGCTGGTATAGCAGTTACATTTCAGGTAACGTCAGTTCTCCTTTTTTAGTGCAAACAACGCCACTGTGACTGCGTATCTTCTGGAATCTTCCCTAGCTCAATTCAAGAAATGTTGTCTGCTGTTTTATAACTATTGTGTGTTTGTTAGGGTTGAAATAGAGAATGGGAACATATTGCTTCTCCTTAGCAGCTTTTTTGAAAGAGAGCCCAAATATCATATTCAGCCGAAACTTTCCCGTGTTAGTTACATGTAAAACTGGTAAATTTGTGACAAAAGAAACTTTGTTATTATTGCTGCAGACTCTGTGACACTTACTGAAATCTCCAATTAATTTCATCAGTCGATGAGGCGACCCGCTCACCGATGTGGGATATAATTTCGGTCAAGTAAAGATCTCTACCTTCAATACTTCTTGTTGAAATGCTCCTCAGTTGTATTACTTGAAAGCCTTGTGTATTTGTCTGATGTGGTTTTATTGTTCACACCAACTCGGCTGGCAACAGAATTAGAACGTACCATTCCGTGATTCGATGTGACTATTTGATAATTAGATTAGTACTTGTTTATCGGTGAAATGAAAATTTACATTTTGAATAAAACAAAATCTTCCTCTTCGACTTTTCAGCAGATATTTAACTTTTATATTCCATTTATCTCCAGCAGTAAGTTAAAAAATTACACATCTTTCTTATATTTTCATGGAAACAAAGGTATCTTGCTGCATACATTGGCAAGAAAAAATGTTTATAATTTTGAAAATCATAAAATAATATTTTTACTAAAGTTGTGAGTTCATTAATATTTCCTTTCTCTGGATCCAAATTCTTTTCAGTGCAGAGTAAACTATTTGGATGGTTTAGGGAGCTGCCATCTGCTAAAAGCAATGACGTGCAAAATTTAATGTTTGTTTAATGAATTAATTATTTTCAATTAATTAGCCTTGCCAAGGAGTGGGATGGAGTAGGTACCTGTGTACACTTCAAAAAACATCTTACACCCACATTACTTCTTTGATAACATCACAAAGCGATAAATGTACCTTGTGGTACTATATATTCTCTTTAGCACTTGTAAAAGCATTTTTTTCTGAATGCATTGCACACATTAGTTTGTGTTATTGTTGACTTATATATATTAGGTTTAGAAAAACATTACATAATGGATCACACACAAATTAAACATTGAATGCTTTTCCTAGCTTGTAGTAGAACACAACATGTAAGACGCATGTATTCTTGCATCATTAGCGTGATACACCATTCTCATCTCCGTCCAGAGCCATACAGTAACTGTTTTTTTTCCTGTGCTATGGAATACCAAACTCTTCACTTCACTTCTTCCTTTTTTAGCGCAAAGAATGCTACAGTAACTGTGATATATTGATTATGTATCTTTTGGAGTTAAGGCTAGCTCACTTAAATGTCATCTGCCATTTTCAGCTACACTATAGTGTGTTTGCCAGGGTTCAAATAAAGAGCGGAAGCGTATTTCTTTTCCTTAATTAATGGCTTTTTAATTTCTTTCTTTTAAGTGCCTCTCTGAAAGAGATAAAAAAGTGTAATTTACAAGGACAGAATCAAATATAAAGACCAAAACATCCACTTTAATCGTATGGGTAGAGTAATATGTGTAATGTTAAAATAAACTTGACAAAAACGTCTGACTATGATGTAAACAGAGTTTAATTGACAGAGATCAAGGATCAATGCATACACATTCAAATTATTAAGGAGATTCACAAGCAAAAAGATGAAAGTTGATTTGAACCACCTGCTATAAACTTATCCTGTAAACTGTATGCCATGGAACAGATGTTGGTTCAAACTGGAAAACAATTTTGAAAATAGCTAGATGCTGACATGACTAATACACCGAAGGGAACACGATAAAATAATATATAAAAAAATTATTGCTAACAAGTATTCGCAGTTATAGACTGTACCATAGAAGTTTAATAATCAGCACTTATTCTGACTAATCTTACAAAACACTGACAAATGAATGATTAAGTTCTACAGTGTTAATCTTGGACAATAGTTTTTGATGAATAAACCGTATAATAAAGACATGAACCCAATCTAGTGTGATAATTATATAACATTCCCGAGCATGAAAACTTACTAAACGACTTAATAACGATATAGAAACTATTTAAATATTTCAATATATGGCTGATAAAACAAAACTCAACTGAAATGAACAATAATAGAAAACTAAGAACTAAGCCTAAAACCAAAGAATAGATAGTCTCACTTTGTTTGCACAGGCACTGAACTTGACTTGACAGTATGGTAGAAGAGCTAAACAGAGTAGATCGAGAGAAACGAATTGGCCCAGTAACCAGCGGAAGTTGACACAGTGAAGTCCACACTAAAACTGAACTGACTGAGAAAAATCTTAATTGGATATATCTAACGAGACACGCATGCAAAACCTAGCAGTTATATGTCCATTTCTCTAATGAACATAAAGCAGCCAAGGGGCGGTACATGTACGATGTCTGCAACCACAGTAGATTATAAATAAATAATATGCCTTCTTTACAAGTGACAATTACTATCTATATCTATGCTTGGTATAGTAATTAAGCTGCTACTAATTAAAGAACTGAATTTAACATCATATTTGTGACAAAAGAAACTTCTCAAATATTGCTGCAGACTCTGTGGCACCTACTAAAATTGCCAATCAATTTACACAGTCTTTACAGGGACTCGTTCACGATCATCAATGTAGGATATAATCTTGGTCAAGTAGCACATTGCCTGAAAACCTTCACTTTACTTCTTGTGGAAATGCTTGAGTTGTATTAATCTGTATCATCGTGTATTAATTTTGAGTGGTTTCATTTTTAAAACACCAAAGGTGGCATCAGAATAAAGAATGTGCTATTCCATGACTCTATGATAAATTGAAATAAGTTCTTGTTTATCAGTCAAATGTAAATTTGTGTCTTGAATAAACAAAATTGTTGCTCTTCATTTTTTTCATCAGATATCTAAATTTCTTTCATCTCCAGCACTTTAAAGCACATCTTCCTGTGTTTTACCAGGAAACAAGAGTATCATGTTACATACCTTTGTGAGGAAAACTAAAGTATCAGGGGTGGAGTTACAGTACACTTACTGAAACCGGGGTCACCCAAACAATGAAAACCAATCAGATGGTAGAACTGAAACAATAAATCCAACATTTTCAAATCCAGCCTATTAAATATCCAGTACAAAACAATGAAATGTCTGTCTGTCAATGGATTTTCAAGCTCAAAGCATTTTAGTACTTTCACATTAGAAAATATTGTGTTACTTTACTTTAAATTTTACATTTACAAGAGTGATAAACTCATTACATTGACTATTTCCTCTGTCAACGTACGGCCACACAAAACATCATCCTTACGGTTGTTGTTTCAAATTGTAGAGTAATAGATTTTGACACCTTTATAATTTTACAAAATAAATTATTCTGCCCCTGTTGTCTGTGTGTGTTTCTATTTTTTACATAGGTTTTGGTTGTCATTAAATGTAAATGCAGCCGACCGTGAAATCCACCACTCATGCCAGGTCTCAGAAAAACTACCACATTCACTGCCTCAACAGCTGTACATTTTGAAGTTTGAGATCCCTTTCTGTGTTATGGGTGTATTGAAATACAATCTTCATCAAAAATTCTGACAAATTTTTTCCACGTCATACTATCAAAGCCTCAGCATGTAAAATCACTCAGGCAAAAACAAAAGACGGTGGACCAAAGGATCCTCCCCTAAATGGAAAAATGAAGAGATTTTGAACAAAGTATTCAGGTCACAAGTCCACATTAGTATTGACTGAGTAAAGTTTTCAATTCTCCTGTTTGAAGTTAATTTGCTTTCAGCTCCTTTCAGTAACATCAAAAATAATCCCTTTCCAATTCGTTCATTTCCAACCTGCGAGTGACACTCTTAAGCAGCTTTTCTTTTCATGTATTTTCTAAACCTGCAACAAAGGACCCTATAGAAAGTGCAGCATATAATTCTTCTTAAACCCGCAGCACGCGAAAGTACTAGTTAACAGTTTGAGCTTGGCAATTTATTAACAGACACTGTAGCCATGAAAGTATCACAACAAACAAGTTGAGATTTCATTGTTTTGTGCTGGACATTTGATTGGCTGGATTTGAAAATGTGGGAATCTAATTTCTCAGTTCTGCCATCTGATTGGTTTTCATTATCTGGGTGGCCCCAGTTTTAGTAAACACACTGTGATATTTAGGAGGGACGCTGAAGGGGCCAGGATCAGGAGTTGAAGGCAGGGGTGAGGCAGGGACCATGAAGACCATTTTAAAGTGATACAGGGTTGTTATGGCTGAATATAAAATCTGGCCAAGACAATTAGGGCTCACTGCTCCACTGCTTTGTTATTTTCAAGTAGTAAAATTCATACATTATTCATGTCATCTGGAACAATAACAAATCAACCAAAGTGAAAAAGTCAGGCTCCTCCTCTTTTGTGGTCCCTATAAGATGTACATTACACTCTGCACTATCTGAGATTGTTTCACCAGTTAGTAACTATATAATGCCATGTTGCTGTCTCAAAAATAAACCACCAAATATTTTGCAAAAAAAAAATTAAGAGTGCAATACTTTTAAATAAGAGAAGCTGATCTTAAGTTTAAAAAGCATGTAATGTGGTCTTTCTATATTATGTCTTTCCTTTTCTTGGAAGGGCAGCACAAGCAGATATCAAGTGTAAAAAAACATCAGAGTGAGGATAAATTGTGTGGAAAAAACTGACTATAAATTGTAGGGTGGCCAACATTTAAAGAGTTTGAGAGTATGGTAATTTTAGTCTTGATTGAAGAACATTAGCTCCATGCATATACTTAATTTACATGTTTCTCCAAAAAGGTACATTTGTGATCCAAAAACCCACAGGAAATTGAAAGTAACCATCTTAGAAGTAGTTATGAAAGATATAAACAATCCTCTTTCTTCTCATAAAGTTACAAATAGTCTATATTCTGTGGAACCCACTCTGGCCTAGCTATACATATATTTATACCATGCCATAGAAAATACATCCCATCAGAATACATGAAAGCTGTTGTATATTCGATGGTATTACATCCAACCTTCCCATCATGCCCTGCATGCATGTCACATTCGATAATTTATGTTAGCCATTGTATTTTCTATGGCATGTTGTAAAATAGTCACGTGGCACTCTCTGGTGGTACACCATGGAATATCTGACTTATCACTTGTATTTTCTTGGTATGTACACTCGCCTAAAGGCTGGTGTGTATAGCAAGAAAGTTCAAGTGACTCATGAGTTATTCCCACAGGGTGGAGACTCCCATTTGAAAAGGTCAGGGATGCTTGTCCTCTCGCTTAGGGGTAAAAATCAAGGATTTTGGTCTCCATTAGGGTGTTCAGGACAAAATGCCAGTATTTTCTGTATCCTTAAGGACGCAGTCAAAGTTAAGAGAATAAGTTAATCATAAAACGCTCTCATTTCTGTTTTTAGGTTTAATTTCTGCCTCTCACTCAAGTCCAGTCCACTACCCCGGGCTCCTTTCCTGAACAGCGACTGGTTATCGAACCTATTCCATTTTAAATGGTATCTTTTATGGGTCAAATAAAGCTTGAGCTACACCCAGATTGGTCTCCTTTAAAGGTTTAATTCTAATTTTCTGACAAGCATCCCCAACCTTTTCATATGGGAGTCCCCCCGGCATTATTCCATAGTATAACACTCAAAAACGTCACATACTACTATATGTACATTATTAAACGAGCAGGAGAGCTGTTATGGGAGAATATTGCCCCAAGCTGTTGAAATTGTGGACTGAACAAAGCGAGGTCCATATAAAAAAGACAAAGGTCAATATTCTCCCAGTACCTGTATGGTCCCTGAAACAAGCTTGGTTAATGAGAGATTTATTACATGACAGAAAAATGTTTATTTATGTTTGACAATCTCAAAAGAAAGAAAGACAAGACAATTTAAAAGAAGAAAAAGAAAAAGAATTTGCCACAGTTGAGAGTAATTCTTTTGAGAAACTGAGTAAGCCACAAAACAACAAGAAAATTGCCAATTATAGAGATGACAAGGAACCATTTGGGACAGTGACCGGTGGTCCAATACTCAAAAAATATTGCACTAGCAATGGAGAGATCTGATTGCTCCATTATAGTTATTGCAGGCCCTCTGAACTAAGTCAGAGCATTATAAACTAAGTAAGTTTTTAATAGACAGTAGAGATGCAATATGATAGAAAAAGTATATATATGCCAACAGGTGCTTAAGAACAAATCCACTATAAGAGAGTGTGAACGCATTTCTTACTCAAACACTTTTAAAAAAGTGTATTCAATTTTATTTGATTGATTGGTGAGTATGTCATTTGTGCATGAAAATAACCTGAAGAGCAATAATTTTGTAATTGCAAGAGTAATTGGCATATTATTATCCACCAGCATGTGTTTGAATGTGCCTTAATTTTACAATCCTAGGTGCACAAATTCCGTTCCCTGAACAAAGACTATCAAAGAATGTTCACAAAATTAAGCACCACATAATTATGTAAAGGTCCAACTCGTCAAACTACAATGTAAATCGACATTGCATGCAAGGCAATACTAACATCCTCTTGTCTGTCAATACCAGAATCATCATCTGATTCGGACATGTTAAATTTGTTTCTCTAGGATGTCAGAGGCTTAAGTTTGTCTTTCCGTTTCAGCGTAAGAAGATTTGAGTAACTGATGAATTCACCGCCACTTTCATTCGCTGTAATGTGCGTGAAATCACATCTCCATTTTAAGATGTTACAACTTGCAGTAAGAGATTAAAAACAGTTCTTTCTGCTGAGACAAGATCTATCGAGATCTTGTGACTTTTTTAGTCGCAAGAATGAATTTTAATTTGTTGCCACCCGTAACGTTGGTAATTAGACTTCCTTTCAAATCAACCTCAACTTATTTATAGCAACTTCAAGCATTCATTTAGAATTGTGAAGACTTGTTTACATAACTCAGCAAAACTCTTTCTGTTGAGTAGGTTTTCTGCAGTTAAATTCCAATTCACGACGAGGTGACCGTGGGAAAAGCCAGAAATATTATCCGAGCTACGTTTCTATTGTAGTGTTATTCTCTGATTTGACAAAAGGATTAATTAAACTTTAATGCTAAAAGCACTTATCTGTCAATGTCGACTGACGTAAATGTTATGGATACGAATAAACGCTTCGTGGGTGTAAAATAATACATTCCAAAAAAGATTTAAAAACAGCCTCTCAATTTTGCACACAATCTTAAATGTAAGCTAAGCTGTTTCAAGTAAACCGGGAGTATTATAAACCTCACACATTTAATTTATTGAAGATTTAGCATTCCGGTCCACTCGCTTACGACTGATCAATATTATATTCAGGAATTACTAGAAATAGTGAAAAAATTCCATACCTTTGCTTTAATCATTTTCCATTTATGAGCTTTTGGACTTTTGGCGAGTTCCGCCTCTCTCTCTGGTGGTAGTGTCATCTTTTCCTGTGTTGCAAACAGGTAAAACTTTAAGAAAGTTGACAGAGTAATCATGACTTGTTTACTTATCGTGCGCCGCATAAATATAACCATCAAAGCTCTTGAACAATTTTGAAAATAAGTTGAATTCAGCTTACCAATAAAGTGGAAAATCTTCGCTCGATTTCCTCATCATCAGGCAATTCTTCGTCAACATCAAACTCTACGATCAAAGGTACAAAGTTGGAAGTTTGCAAAGCTGGGAAAAAGTTCGTAGGGTAAATATGAAAAGCGCCCGTGAAAGAAAATATTAGGCTGGTTTCATTGTGGTTTCACATGGCGAACAATTTAACTCCGCTCCAGTACAGTAGAAAGTTCATCTTTGTTTTGAATAAATGATTTCACTTTTACGTCCGTCACAAAAGGGAGCTAGCAAATGAAATAACAGGAATCTTTACCTGTATCATCTCCACCTGAGGAACTTTGAGACACCGATACAGCGCTGGAGGACGATCTCACTGAATCGAACATGCTGAGCCGGGATTTTCGAACTTCGCCGTTCTTCGTTTTATGACTAAGCTTAGCTTTTGCATTTCCAACTCGATCTTGCACCATGCTGTTATCTATCGGGCAAGCCGGTTCGCCACAAAAGGATCAAACTGAATACTCCAATTAGGACTACCGTATGCCGTCTGTTATGGTTTGTGTCGATTCACCTTTGGCTTCCCTGCAAGAGTAGGGTTAGTACAAAATGATGCATGGTTACGGAGCAACTTGGATTATATTGTCACACTAGAACCCTCTGAATTTTGCAACGATTGACATCAATGACTTTACCATGGGAATCACTATGTGCTTTGAGTTATTGAAATCTGCAACGCTTTTAAACTAGTCTGGTGTAAAAATCGCGTAGAAATGACAAATATTGAAATGATCTGTGACGGTGAATGTACGTCATAACCCTACCATCTCTAAAACAACTTACGATAAGATTAATGCCTTTACGACATGTGTGTTCATTTAAAGAAGAAAGACACAATGGCATTTTCGTGTAGGAAAATTACGAGAGTGTATCGTCAAATTGCAATTGAAATCTTAATTTGCGATCGAGTATTTTAAATTAAGGTTTAGTTTAATACAAGGCAATAAGGTGAAGTCGACAAGAATTCCATTTGCTTCATCATAATTTCTACGGCATAACTAAGCCTACCTTTCCGTATTGCTTCCGTTAGTATAAAATTACCAATACTCGACATTCTTCGCACATATTTCAGATTCGAGAACTTTACCTTCATCTCCCGACTTCTCCCGACTAAATTAGGGTGCGTGACTTTCAAAACAACCAATCACAAAGCATGATTTTCCGCGAGCGCGCGAAAGAATCCTTGAAAAATAGAAATCATAAGATATACCTTTTTGAAAAAAATACTATATCTTCCCCTTACTATAAAAAAGGTCTTTTTCGAGTTTTTCGCTTTTTAATAAAAAACCGGAAGTGGCTGATCAGTTTCGCACACACATCCCAAAGAGGAAGCGAGGAAAAAGCAATCTAACCTTCTGCCGACTACCTCTCTCTTGAGTATTACTAAAGACCACTAAAAGATTTGTGGGCTACCTTGTCTACAAGTGTCTCCTTCTAGTCTTTCTTCTCGCAAAGAATTTTATTTTAACAAAGCCCTTTCATACCACTGTTTGCATGTAGACTTTAAAATCCTGTTTTATTAAAATATGTCATCCTTCCTGCTTCGCACACCGGAGAGCTTTGAGTGTCTACACGCAAGCTAATCTAGCACGACATCGATACAATAATCTGATATTTTTTTCTTTCAACACACAGACTATGCTGTACGCAAACGATCTATATTAACAACAAAATCAGAATTCACTGGCACACAAAAACAAAACTTGAGAAGTGATTGAGCGAGCTAGGAGAATGTATGTTTTGATGATTGGCACAGTAAGCAATTAACTTCAACTTACTTTCTCTGGATTATTGTCTAAGATAAGTAAAACTATTTTTAGTGAGCTGTGGAAATCCCATGAAGTTTAGGGGAACTCGAAATAGTGGACTGAAAAACGGAAATGTATCATTAGTTCGATACATGTACGCAGCTAGCTGGAGTTTCCACCACGATCTTCAAACAGAGCTTGATTTTGAGATGTCATTACTCACGCAATCGGCAAATTTAAACGATTCTGTCATCTAAAACAAAAACACATCCGCAGTCGGACCCAGCGAAGCACCTTGGGTGGTCAGACTAACAAGTACCCTGAAAGGCACTCCGGACCAGACGTTTTAATATTCGACTGTAGGTACAACATCACAAACAACACGGCAAACTCTACATCAACTGTTTGATCCGACATGAGCTGTTGGGCCGACAAACTTGTCTGACTTGCTTCGCTTCATCAAAAATGAACTCAACACAAAATAGATCACACCAATTGTGAACTCCCACAAAGATAATTTTATTCGTGGCCAATGATAAAAGTACAAAACTCAATTACATCACATTATGAATTTCAGTCAACGAATGAAAAATTATATGCACACGAGATAGCTAGTGCTCCATGTTCCAGTTATTTTTAGCGATTTCATCGTCTAACTGTTTGTTCCATTCTGGATGTGCTGCAGCATACTCATCAACCTTGTGTACAGAAAAACAAAGCGTTTAGATTGGCTACAAACCTCTTGTCCGGGCCTCTTGCTCCCTCATTTATACATGAGAGAAAAGGAAGACTATTGCATTAGTCAATCTCAGCAATGCCACAACCCCACCCCCTCCCTCAAGGATAACCTCCTGTTCAAGCGGTTCAAATGCCCAGTAGTACATTACAAAGTCAAGACAAAATTATTTATTCTTCCCCCAAAGTAATCAAGGGCAAACCAATTTATTTTGTGCTACTTTTCAAACGACTCCTTGACAAACTCGATCACGAGAAGTTAGTTGGAAAATGCTATGAAACAAAGGGCCCTTTCCACCGATCGAAAAATCATCAGATTGTGACTCAGTCAATTTAAAATAGTTGCTGATACATTACAATATAATTCAGAGAGGAAACTACATCAGCCTTAGATGGTTTCCATGAGGGTCCTCTATCCTGGTTGAATTGGAATTTAGAGATGTTGGTTTTTGTGGAGGGAGGTAAACCTTTGGAGCAACGCGAGAACCAACAACAAACTCGACCCACATATGGTACGGAGCCGGAATCCAACCCGGCCACATTGGTGGGAGGCGAGCGCTCTCACCACTGCGCCATCCCTGCTCCCCAATGATATGAAATTTAATGACATAAAATAACTAAGAAGTAATGTAGTAAATAGCACAATCGGTGTAATTTTGATTCTTTTGTGACATACATTTCCAGTGCCAAGATTGAAGAACACCGTTCCAGTGTTTCGAGAGATATTCTGTTTTAGTACATGCAGCAGGTTTTAATCTATTTAATTAAAAGTATGCTTACTGTCATTTCTTCGAAGGGTTTCAGTGACCTGATTTCCTGCAACTAAAGAGAAACAGATTTATTATCAGCAAATCATCGCACATTGTAGAAGAGTCACTGTCTTAGATGGTTAGTATGTCACGCCACACAACCTCTGCTTCCTCAATCTCTCTTGCTCGTTTGATTCTATCTTGATTTTTTTTTATGGCGGTTTTCTCATATTTTTTTTTTCCGCTGGAACTCTTTCAAAACAGACTGTGTATCATTTCCGTCTTGTGTGCTTGTTTTTACGCCACCAAAATGCACAAAAGTTGAACCCAACAGTTTGAGTCCCTTGATGCACATGACCTCAACAGCTTCAAGCTCCTCATCTTCAACTTTGCCTTTGGGATCTCCGCCAGTTTTGGTACCTGTGTTCTCTTCTGTTACATCAGGACATGCTCAAAATCAGCTGTCCATGTGCTTTACTTGCAGTGTATTGCTCACTCATTTGGTGTTCCCTCCCTCCCTCCCACTCAGGTAAGAATATCTTCCACACACTGTTTCTTCACGGTGCTGTGTTGACAGGTGCCTGGGGGTGGGCTGTGTCTGGGCTGTCATGGTGACTTCCTTGCTGCAGAGGAGATCTCTGCTCTCCCCTTCTGGTACCTTTAACTAAAATTAAAGAATCTACCCTCCAGTATTTCAATTGGCTCAGAGTTCAATTACAAAACCTTCTCTAGCTAGACAAGTCTAAATTTTTACTAGTTTGTGACTAATTAGCTACTGTATTTTCTAATATTCACAGCTGAACAGTTGTCACCACACAACAATATACAACATGTACGTGTTGTTTATGGAAAATCTTTTACATTACATACCTCAGCTTCATACTTTGCAATCTGTTCATTTGCTAACTTGACCACTTTTATTGAATGCTCTTCCTGTGAAGGTGAATTGTAAAAATATATGACATTATAGTTGAATTTACAGTGGTGAATGCACACTCCATTTATCATTTCAGTTAATGTTTTGAGCTCTTTTTAAGCAAAAACTATTCTTGTTTGTAGTTTGGGCAAGTGCTGACTGAGATGACAAGGCCAAATGATTGATTTTGATTGCTTTTTTATAATTTTATTTGCATTATTGCATAACCATTATTGCTTGTGTTTATGTTTATTTCAAGGTGGACTCTAAAAGTTTTAAATTCACTGGATAGAATGCTTGTATAGAGTTCAAATTCTGACAAATTCTGTTGTAAAAAGGAAAATGAATACCTCAAATCTACAGTTTCTACATCATTTTCAATTTTCCTAAGAATGCAGTTCTAATCAAACTGGAAAGCCTGTTGGTAACAGGTTAGCAGTGTATGTGGCCTACAAAGGCAGTGACTTTCCTAATAAAAACTACTTGTATTGTCGACAAGTTCAATGCTTTGTGTCCAGGAAGATAATCTTTTAACTTGTTGTTGTATTGATGGTTAGGCAGTAAATTCCTGAGTAGAAAATTATCCTTTTCTTGCTTCCTTTGTATCGAATAAATGACTTCATTGAAAACAAAAAGAAAGTGATAAAGAGTGTATTTTGATCAAGTTGTGAATTAATTTGACTGCTAGTACAAATCAAATCAGAACCATTCAGGATATTCCATGCAATCCCTTCATTTCTCAAGCATTTTATGTCAATTAACAAGTAACAAAAACTCTGTATTAAAGGACAGAATCTTGTTTCACACTATGGAGGAATTAAAGTAAATGGCATCAGCAGATGACATTAACAGCTTGTTGGCTCAGAGGTCTCTTGATAGAATAGGTACCCAGAGAAGGACAGCTGAAATTCAGCCCCAAGAGTCCTGTCGCCAATTAAGCATTTTCTTGAACTTCCAGAATTGAATTAGTACACTGGCTAGCAGCACCCTAAAACCAAGTCAGTCTCACCAGCCCCCACCCACCCCCCACTCTCCCCCCAAAAAAACTAGCATGACTAACATTTAAAATCAAATTAATACTCCAATAATTTTATCTCCTACAGAACTCCAGCCTGCAATTTGAATTTCCAAAAAAATTCAAATCTCGCAATTCAAATTCTTCCATTATGAGAGCTGTTGCACTTCCTTAACATATGTTTACTTGCAAAACTCACCAGTTCCTTCTCTTTCTCGTTTATCTTTGGTGTTTCAACATCTTTTGGGTAAGGTACAGTTACTGCTTCATACTGCAAATTAAACAAAAACTATTGATGTCAAATAAGACATAGCTTATTCAACAGAACCAGTTTATAAATGTGATTTACTGTTTTCAAATATGTGCTTATACAATGTCACCTTTACTCAGTAACACTCAGCAGATCAATGCATGAACCTATAATGTGAATGAGCACGTTGCTTTCTACATATGACAATAGCAAATTTGGTCTGGTATACTCTGTCTGGGGTAAAGAGGTTACGCCAAATTCACCAATGCTAGTAACCAGTGCTTATTCCTACTGCTCCTGAATACATACAAGTACGATGCCACTGGTTAAAGTGCCCATACCATAATTTTTTTAATTTTCTCACATGAACGTCTACATCAAAAATGGAAGTTCTTTTGACTTTGTTTATGATTTTTTAAAAATGCTCAAATTAGCTGACTGTCATTTTGGTACACCACTTGCACTAGTCTTCTCTCAGTTCTCTCAGTTGCAAAGGACTGGTGATATGGGTTAAGGAATATGTGACTCGCCCATGTCATAAAGTGAGCCCTTGCTTTCCTGATCAGCAGAAAAAGTGCACCAAATAAATGCAGGATCCATAAAATCATAAAAACATTCACGTTTAGTTCAAATAGATAAATGTTTTGGGAGAACTTCCTTTTTCAATGCAGACTTTCAAATGAGAAAATAATAAAAACTTACGGTATGGGTACTTTAATACTTCCTAGCTTTTGTTAGATGCAGTGTACACTATATCCTTATAACAAAATCTATTTATACTCCTGGGAGGAGAGGGGCATAGTATTTTGCTCAAGAATACAACATACTAAACCCAGCCCCAAGGGTAGATCCAGGATTTTTCTTAGGAGGGGTGCACCACAAAGGAATGGTGTAATTGACTGTTGAGGTAAACAAATTTTAAAAGCAAATACGACCTAATACAAAGAAGGCTTCATCTCAGGGGGGATGCACACCCCCTGCACCTTCTCCCTAGATCTACTCCTGCAGCCAGTACTCAAACCCAGATCACTCAATGTTGAATTCCACTCACTAAGCAGTAAGCCATGGTACTTTCCACTTTGATAGTTACCTTATTTCAAGTAGAAGATAGTATGCTTATCACTGGCTCTGATAACATGCTCTCTGTATCAAGGTAAAAACAATAGATAAATTGATGTTTCAACTTACAGCTTTCCTGAAAGCTTCAACCATTCCTGGTTTGGATATATTCTTGGCATAAAAGTCCCAGTTAATAGGTTCAGGTTTGGCTGAAATTGAATCCAAGCTAGGGAGAAAAAAGAAAGAAGAAGTTACATAATACAGCAGGGCTTTAAAGTATAAGTTGCATGCACAAGCTTCAGTGCTGTAGAAAATATTCAATTGTCACAGCCAGGCTTACAACTGTAGGGTGTGATTACAGCATGGTTCAAAGGCATTGCAGCACCCACATGCTTAAAATGTAGGTAGTATACAAGTAGAGTGCATGTAAGGTTGTGTAAAATTCACTGTTCTTGCAGTTACACGAATTTGCATGTAATTTCACACATATGCATGTATTTAATTGGAGGAACAAATCCTTTGTTATTCATACATGCATTTGCATGTATTTTGCTAAACAAAAAGCCACTACTAACTTGTATTTGAAACGGGCAACTTTCAGTGTTCACGACGAAAAGAAGTAAAATAAAAATAAGCCAATAAACACTGCATAAATTAGCCAACTTGCTCGAGTATCAATGAACAATAAATATCAAGCAAACATTCTTTCTTAATCTGTAGCAGCCCCCACTTCTGCTAAATTTAATTTTTTACTAGGGACTCTGAGCTTCAGTTATGTTGAAACTTGTGCGATGCTTATCACAACATAATGAGAGAGAATAAAGAGAGAGAAGAGAGAGTAAAGGGTGAGGCCTTTAAGGGAAGTCCCCCTTATAGCCCTAATTGTCAAGGTAGTCCCTCTCCTAAGCCCAGTTCTCCCATGGATAGCATTACAGTTCACCATACAATCACGATGTGAGAACATGGAGATTGAAAATGCAATAAAGTTGCTTGGGCTGTGCATGTGAGCAAAATCTTCCAAGGCTGCGACTGTGTTCTAAGAAAATTTTCAGGGAGCCCTACAGGCTCTCAACCATTGCAGCTAGGCTTCCCAGCCCAACAGGTTGCTCACCCAAAACAATTAATTCATTGCTAATTCATCTACTGCAAGACCCACGTGGACATTACATTCCATGCTACAAATGCTTTTTGTTTTTCCTATTTTCTTTCATGGACTTTTCTTTATCTGACAGTCCAGGATTTCATACGATATCCCAGGATCTTGACCCATCTCTTAATAATTTTCTTTAGCAACCTATGCGACTCCCATTAACAAAAATTAATGAAAATAAGTGATAATTACTGAATGTTTTGATTACTGTCAAGGTGATTGTGGAAAGTAAGTCTTGTTTATGAAGTCCACAAAAATATTTACTTGCATTAAGAAAGGAAAATTACATTTTTGTGTTTAAATACTTTCCCACAGGTGGAGTCTGATTGCACATTAAGACTTGTTTTTAGATGTCTTACAAATAACATCTTGTGCACCAAACAATCACATTTATTCTTACATTTCTTTAGGATGAAAAACTGCTTAATAAGAACCTCAGGGACATGAGATGATGAACACTGTTTGTGGCCCTTGACAAATTTAGCCACCTTCATAAACAGGACTTGCAGGATATTTTCAAAATCACCTTGACAATGGTGTCACAATGACACCGAAACATACTAGGTTCTTATTGCTTATTTTCTCTTGTTTACGTACTTCTAAATCTTTACTGATAGGAAAAGGTCATCTAGTTTGATGAAGAGTTCAACTTATTGCACCTGTTTATTTGTGGAGAGTTTAAACTTCTCAGAAAGTCAGTGAAAGCATTGATAGGACCTTTAAATAAAAAATGTGTTTCTATTCATGTAACTGGCAGATAGAACAATCACAGTTTTATATTGAGTGCGTGCGAGTTAACAGAACTCTATGGTGGCCCACAACCGTCACCGCAAAATAAAATTTGTCACGGCAAATTAAAATTCATTATGGCAATTGAAATAAAATTCAAAACAAATTCAAATTACTTCCGGGAAACTACAAACACTCAGGACAAAAACAAAAACAATAATTGTCTTACTGTATTTACCCCCGGATAGGCTGCACTTTTTTAACAGAAAAATGGGATCAAAATTAGGGTTGTGGCTTAAACACGGGTACAGGCGTTTGACACTTCATTAATATGCACAAGATCTTAATGTGGTACACTAAATTGGTGTTTTAATGTTCGCTTTAAATTGTTCCTTAGTCACAACACATACAGCTAAACTTTAAGTCCATATCTACGAAGAATCTTGATTCTCTCTGCAGCAATGAGTGCATCAAGTTTTTTAACATGTCTTTTGTTTGACGATGTCCAACACAGCTTGCACGGAATAGCCATTCCTCCTCGTGGGCCTTTAGAGTGCTTCCTTTTCCCAGTTACTTTGCAGGAAATTTCACCGCGGTTCTCAATAAAATAGGCTGCAATTCTGCTGAATTCCACTGGCAAATGTCCGACAATTTTCTTCTCATCGATGCTGAGTTCTTGATAAACAGCCACTGCAAACTTGTCGTCTTTGCTTGACGCTTCTCGATCAGTCAATAACAAATCGCCAATTTTGGGTTTCCAACTGCTTCCATAAACATGCTAACCTCTGATTTCACTATCCATTTCATAAGTGTGTGTAGCTCCACTCATTTCTCCTCTTTAATTTGCGAACTGTGGCTTCTAATTTAGGATGATCTTGATCTTTCACATTCGATTCATGTAATGCGACATGACAGATGACGTGCACATGCTTGCCGAACTACATGTATGCAACCATAGTAACGCAAAATTTCTCATCCAATCAAGTCCGATCGCATCAAACTTCAAAGGCCATGTTTACGTTGTGTGAAAGTAAAATGTGAAGTCATTTCTAGCAAATCATGAAACCAAAAGGTTCTTCCAGGATATCGTATACAGCACGCTTCAAACTTACCGCTGTTACTTATGCCATAGAGAAAGGAAATCAAGCAGCAGCATGCCAGTTCAAAGTTGATGAGAAGAACGTTAGAAGGTGGTGAACGCAACAAGAAACACTGAAAGGTCATCCTTGCGACCAGAGAGCGGCACGCTATTGCCCAGCAAAATTTCCCGAATTGGAGAAAGAACTGAAGGAATGGATTGACGAGAAGAGAAAGGCTGGTATTGGAATTTCCACCACAGTCATCCATCTAAAAGCAAAATCGATGGCAAAAGCCAGAAACATTGCTGAGAGTGAGTTTCAGTACATTGGTGTCATCGCTTCATGGATTGGCATGACTTGTCAATTCGCCGAAGAACGACAATTTCACAAAAACTGCCTGAGAACTTTGAGGAGAAACTTCAGAAATTTCAAGCCTTTATTATTGCTGAGTGAAAGAAGTACAAATACGAGCTCTCGCTGATTGGAAATGCAGATCAAACTCCTCTTACTTTTGACATGCCTGCAAATTCTACGGTGGACTTAAAAGGAAAAAAAACAGTGTCAATCATGACAACTGATCATGAAAACGATCGCTTCACAGTGATGCTAGCCTGCCTAGGAAA
>Ga0126339_10000554_pt1 | contig 21300 bp, 20 predicted proteins | sample OrbTmetagenome_2_FD_92532 | JGI IMG/M metagenome (GOLD analysis project Ga0126339, IMG submission 92532) | Coral microbial communities from Petempiche,Puerto Morelos, Mexico - Orbicella T R C metagenome | ecosystem: Host-associated > Invertebrates > Cnidaria > Coral | place: Petempiche,Puerto...
AAAAATTTATAAATTCAAAAAAAAATTTTTCCCCCCCCCACAAGTTTTTTTTTAAATTTAACCCCCCCCCCCCCCCAATTGGATTCTCCCAGGAAATTCTAGTTTTGCTGTGCACTTTCCTTTAAAAGAATATTGGCTTTAGAGAATCCCTTTGCCTGGGAATTTCCAATGGACCACACATTACATTTGCATGGATCATCACATCCAACTGTCTGTCAAGATACTTATATTTAATCAAGAACATAACCCTAACACATACAGGCCGTTCAACCACTCATTGATGTCTTTAACTGTAGGAGAACCTAGTTTGTTATGGGTTGACAAGTATCGCCCTCACTCAGTGAAGCAGATTATTGGCCAGCAACGTGACAAGAGTAACATGCGTAAGCTGATGAACTGGCTGAGAGACTGGGAAAAGAACAGAAAGAAAGCACCAACTAAATGTAAGTTGACCTGCCAACACGTACGGTGAAATTCAAAAAGATTTATTTGCCGTCTTTTTAACTTACAGTACATGTACATGTATATGTATTTCTCAAAATGTTAGTGGTGTACACATGTACGCATGTATTAAATAACATTGTGGGTAATTTCTATGACAACATCAATTCTGATAATTAAAATTGTAAATAACCTACAGTTTATGTACTCTTGAAATAAAGTACATTTATGAAGCAGTACGACTGTACATGTGTGCCTAACTAATGGTCGCTGTGGTTTCATGTCCTTAATGACAAGCTGCAGATCAGATTGCATTACATTTTTGTACTTAAGGTAGAAAATAGAATTGGCTTGAGGAGACATGCAGTTTATAAATGTCAATTTATGATGCAAATTTTGCCATGGCAATGTGATTAAGTATTGTTAAAAAACTTGTGATGATGATGATGATCACAAGTTGTTCGATGACCATACAGCATAATTTATAGTTCACGAGATAATGATATAAATTAAGATAAATATTACAATGTAGTCTGATGGATTGTGATTCTTCTTTGCTGCACAGCTTCATTTTTCAAGAAAGATCAAGATGGTTCATTTCAGAATGCAGTTCTCCTGTCCGGCTCCCCTCTTGGGGAGCCAGACAGGAGAGCTTTGGGCAAAACAACGACTGCAACACTTGTATGTGAGGAACTTGGCTTCAGCTACATTGAAATGAATGCTAGTGATACAAGGAACAAGAAGACACTGGAAGAACACATATCTCAGTCATTAAGCAATAAAACAATGGATGGTTAACTTTCCTACTTGGTAATAGTGCATGCTCATTTATTTTTATTGTATAGTTGACTGGGCAAGCATGTTAACTTGATACATGTATAAAGTTAGACATGTAAAGGGAAACTTCATTACTTATTTCCAAGCAACCACATGTTATTTTGTTGATGATTTGAATAATTTTGAATAAGAAGACTAATGCAATTTTACAAAGGTTGAGAAGATTTCTGAAGATTCTTCAAACTTTGCGAAGATTATCTGTAGGTCATTTGATCTTTCTGATTAATTTCCAAAACATTCCAAAGACTGCCGCAAATTTCTGAGAGATCAAATGAGGAAATGAGTAGCTTGTTTTCCATACTACATGTGTCAATGCATTTTTTTCTCTTGACAGCATGTCTTCAAGCAAGTTGTCTATGAATCTGGATTACATTCCTCATCTCAGGAAAGTTCTTACTAGACGCCTCATGACTCAGGTACCGGTACATTATGGCTGAATGGTTGTGATTATCACACTGACATGTTTAATGTTGGTGTAACTTGAATCTTGCAATGGTATAAAACTACAGACTCTGTGAGCTTGAAGCAAGTTATAAATCAAACTGTCATTGTTAAAGCAGAGGGACAGAGGAAGGTGAAAGATTTGAAAACAATCCTTACCCATGACGGCAACTTTAAGCCATTATAATAGACTTTCTAAAAACAAACCTTTCAGTGACTTCCAGTGACTGTTTTAGTCATCACAAATTTAATGACTAAGAGTGTGGCATTTGCACAGAACATTAAAGCAAGGTTGAAAAACATGTATCCTGCCTATGGTGGTGGTGACTGGGAGGGGAGGAGCACCACTTTTCTCTCGTTAGTAACTGCATACATGTAGGAGGAGGTTCTTTGCATTGAATTTGTTCCTTGAAATCCACTTTTGCAGTTTAAAGTGAAGTTGCAATGTTTACACTGTATTTTCTCAGTCTGAAGTACTTTGTTCTCCAACTCATATTATCTTTAAATTCTATTTATAGTCAAGGTTATGCGTGCTCAGTATATTACAGCCTCTATAACTGCAACTAGCTAACTGTACTTACTTGAGACAACATTGCACAGCTATTGATCAGCTTCTGGGTGACCAATTTTGTTGACAGGTATTGAAATATTTTATCTTGGCAGGAATCAGAGGAGATCACATCTGGGGTGTCCAAGGTTATGAAAGTATGACTTGACAAAAGAGGACTGGGATTCTATCATAGAGGTTGGCCAGTTTGAAGGACAGAGAGATCCTGTTGCTTCTATTCCATCAAAGGTTTGTACCTGCAGGTCTCGGGAAAGTTTGTTGATTGAAAATTTGAACTCATCAAAAGACAGCTGTGGGCTACTTTAATGCTCAGGCCATTGAACTCCGGGTCAACAGTTTGGGTTAAGGCCTTAGTCAGGGTCATTTTGTTGTGGTCTTGGGCAAGACACTTATCCTCACATTGCCTCTCTTCAACCAGGAGTACAAATGGGTACCTGACAAAAATGTCCTAGAGATTCGTGCGAGGAGGATTAGCACTCCATTGAGTGGGAGTACAAACTTATTCCTAGAAAAATCACACTACAAAAACTGGGATACGCTTTGGTGTGTTATGTTGCTATAAATTGATTAAATCATGATTCATGAGTTATAGACTCACACTATACACTTAATGACAGGTCCTGTGCAAAATGGCTAGTTCTGCTCTTGCTGGAAACTAATATAATGTATATTTCCTGAAACGAAGTCAATGTAGAAATGCTAGGGAAAACAAGAGCAGATGTCCATGTAACTAGCTTGCTGCGTGACCTGTCATTAAGTGTTTTGTTATACAACAGGAACAGAAACACCAGCAACAAGGAAAACAACAAATGATAGGAAAAAGACAGCAACTACAACTGCAACAAAAATGAAAACAAAAACAACAACAGAAGCAGAAACAGAAACAGTAGCAGCAACCTCAACAACCAAGACAGTTAGAACAATAGCAACAATAGTGACAATAAGAACTACCACAAGGGCAACAGCAACACACAAGATAACTGAAGACAAATCTCAAGGGTTTTTCAGTTTTACTAGCCCTTTTTACATTATGTTTGGTCCAATCTTTAAACGACCCTACAACAACAAAAAAACATCTCAAGGAACAGCAACAAACAAAGAACAACAACAAAATAAACTCTTATAGATTCAACTAAACTACTCTGCATCCCACAAAGATGTCTGATTGCCTTAAAATATTTCCCCTAAAATATTTTTTGTAGGTTAAAGCAACTTTTGCGCAGACTTACATGTACAACAAGGAAAGTCTCAAGACACCTCGCGCCATTGCACAGCAGCAAAGAAAAGAAGGAGGGGCAGGGTAGAGGACAGCCAGACAATGGAGGAAGAAAGCTATGCACTTGAAGAATCTGAACAGCAGGGGGGAGATAAAGATGAAGGTGATGATATTGAAAATAGTGCCATGATCAAGGCAACAAAGAGAAAGGGATGAGGAGGAAAAGCAAAGGAAGGTACCTCAACAGAAGTGCTAACGGAAAAGGGAAAGGAAAAAATAGGAAATGAACAAAAGTAATTGCAAGAACCACTGGCATTGAAGCAATCATATGACTGCTAATAAACTAAAGCCCATTGGCAGCATGTGACAAAATGAAAAGTAGACATAATGGAGAGTGGAAAATCATTTCATTTTTTGTGTTCTTATGGCCTGGACTGGCTGTTGATTTTTTTTGTAGTGTGCAACCACCATCATGTGATTCTGACACAAGTGCTCAATCATTGAACATAAGTTCACTGTCTGCAAAGAAACCTATAAAGAATGTGCAGGAAAAAGTTTTCACCCCATCTATTTAACCTATCTTGCCCATCACTGAATACTACATGTAAGTGGCCAATTTTTTGTGGAAAAGAGTAACCTTGTAACGCAAGTTGCTTACCATCTGTGTATCTTCCACATACATGTACCAATGTGTTTGATCTCAGTAACCCCAAAACAAACTAACAAATATAAACAGTTCTGTCTGGACAACAAGTGACTTGATAAACAGTAAAGGTGTACTTTGCAGCAAACCTTACATGTAAGTCTGCTGACACTAAAAAGGTTCTGAAAACAACCTCTGACAAAACATAACTAAGAACATAAATGTGGTAAAGGAAATAAGGAAAACCAGTCTATTACAAAAGTTTGTTTCTGTGGTCACAATTCTTTCACTACTGTCAGTAGTGAAGCAAAATGAGAATAACTGTGTAGTACATATAACATGTGCATCAGCAAACAGTTATTATTTCTGATATCTGTTGTGTTCGTGTCAATACAGAAACTGGGTGTGGTGGCTAATACAGAAATGAGAACACTGCAATTTAAAGTACATGTAGTAAAAAAAAGTTTTATCACCAACAAATCACACTCACTGGTCTCCCCTTTGTCCCGACTGTTGGAACATGAGGCCAGAAACAGCCAACAAATCAATAAGGGTAATTTAATCCTTACCTAGCACAAATCAGTAAGAGTAATAATTTTTGACACCAAAATATAATTATGGGTAATCTATTTTCGCTCAAGAATCAATATGCAAAATATTTACTGCCAACAAAACATAAGGCGGTATTTTTGATGTAACCTAAATATAAATATGGGTAATCGATCCCTGCCAAATTATCAGTTGGGAAATCCTTACACACAACAAATCAATAATGGTAACAGATCACTGAGGGTAATCTTGATCAAAGAGCAATCGTTTCAACAAACAGATTGAAAAGGGTAGTCGTTTCTACCACCGTGGATAATCTTACTGCCGGTAACATCAAGGGTAATCTTTACCACTAACAAATAATAAGAGTGTTCTTTGCCATCAACCAATCAATAATGGTAACCTTAACTGTTAACCAATTGGTAAAGGTAACTCTTACCACCAACCAATCAACATGGGTAATCTTGGGTAATGGTTAGTGCCCACAATGATAATAATTATTATTGATTTACTGCCAACAAATAAATTTGGGTAATCTTTACTGCCACTCAATCAATATCAGTAAACTTATGGCAAACTTACAAGTCATATATCAATAATAGTAATCTTGACCACAAAAGTCGAGCAGAAATATTTACCACCAACCAACTATTAAGGTTAACCTTTACCACCACCCGATCAGTAAGGATACATGTAATCTTTAACACCAGCCAATCAACAAGGGTAATACAAGTATTTACCACAAACAGATGATTGAGTGTTATCTTTACCACCAACCAATCAACAAAAGTAATCTTCACAACCAACCGATCAATAACAGTAACTTTACCACCAACTACTCAATAAAGGTAACTTTTATCACCATCCGATCAAAAAATGTTATCTTTACCACCAACCGATCAATAAAGGTAATCTTTACCACCAACCAGTCAATAAAGGTAATCTTTTAATCCCTACCCATCAATAAAGGTAATCTTTACCACCAACCCATCAATAAGGGTAATCTTTACTACCAACTGATCAATAAGGGTAACTTTACCACCAACCGTCCAATAAAGGTAATCTTTACCACCAGCCGATCGATAAAGGTAATCTTTACCACCAACCAGTCAATGAAGGTAATCTTTTAATCCCTATCCATCAATAAGGGTAATCTTTACCACTAACTGATCAATAAGAGTAATCTTCACAACCAACCGATCAATAAGAGTAACTTTACCACCAATCCATTAATAAAGGTAATCTTCATCACCAGCCGATCAAATCTATACCACCAACTGAACAATCAGGGTAATCTTTACCACCAACATCAATAAGTGTAATTTTACCACCAATCAATCAATACAAGTAATCTTCATCACCCACCGATCAATAATGGTAATCTATACACCAACCGATCAATAAAGATAATATTTCGTCCCTACCCATCAATAAAGGTAATCTTTACTACCAACCCATCAATAAGGGTAATCTTTACCACCAACTGATCAATAAGGGTAATTTTTACAACCAATCAAGTAAAGAGTAAATTCACCACCAACCAATCAATAAAGGCAATCTTCATCACCAACCGATCAATAAAGGTAATCTATACCACCAACCATCAATAAAGGTAATATTTCATCCCTACCCATCAATAAAGGTAATCTTTACTAGCAACCCATCAATAAGGGTAATCTTTACCACCAACTGATCAATAAGGATAATCTTTATCACTAACCGATCAATAACGGTAATCTTTACCACCAACCGATCAATAAGCGTAATCTTTATCACCAACATACCAATCAATAAGGGTACTCTTTACCACCAACTGATTAATAAGGGTAAACTTCATCAGCAACTGATCAATAAGGGTAATCTTTACCACTAACTGATCAATAAAGGTAAATTTACCACCACCCAATCTAAAGTACTCTACCACCAACCAATCAATAAGGGTAACTTAACCACATCACCAACTGATCGATAAGGGTAATCTTTACCTCCAACCGATCAATAAAGATAGCTTTGCCACTACCCGATCAAAAAAGGTACTGTACCACCAACCAATCAATAAGGCTAATCGTTGCCACCACCAGATCAATAAAGGTGATCTTGGCCACCAATTTATTGATCAATTAAAATAATCTTTACCACCAACCGATCAATAAAGGTAATCTTTACCACCAACCAATCAATAAGAGTAATCTTCACAACTAACCGATCAATAAGGGTAATCTTCACCACCAACTGATCAATAAGGGTAATCTTTACCACCAACCAATCAATAGGCATAATATTTATTACCAACCGATCAATAAGGATAATCTTTATCACCAACTGATGCACCACAAAACTACAAAAAGGGTAATCTTTACCACCAAACGATCAAGAAGGGTAACTTTACTACCACCTGATCAATAAGGGTAACCTTTACCACCAACCAATCAATAAAGGTAATCTTTACCACCAATAAATCTCTGAGGGTAATCTTTACCACCAAAATATCTATAAGGGTAATGTTTATGACCAACGAATCAATAAGGGTAATCTTTGCCACCAACTGATCTATCAGGATACTCTTTACCAGCAACCAATCAATAAAAATAATTTTTATAATTAGCTGATCAATAAGGGTAATCTTTACCACCAACCGATCAATAAGTGTAATATTTGTTACCCACTGATCAATAAGGATAATCTTTATCACCAACTGATTGATAAGGGTAATTTTTACCACCAGCCAATCAATAAGGGTAATCTTTACCACCAACTGATCAATGAGGGTAATCTTTACCACCAACCGATCGATGAGGATAATGTGTACCACCAACTGATCAATAAGGGTAATGTTTGCCACCAACCGATCAATAAGATACTGTTTGTAGAATCCGTAGAATGAACTCACAACTACTCAACGCAACACATGTTTAATCAACATGGCAACCTGTGAAAGCACGAGGTCCCAGCATGTGTTGCTAGCAAAAAAACATGCACAACAAATGCATATATGGGCGCAACCGTAAACCTCACTTCCTGGTACAGTCGAGTGAACTAATTAACAAAGATAATCATGTCTGCAAGCATTGTTCCCTCCTTAAGCCTTATTTGATGGTAACATAAACTATTACTTAACAGTTTGACTGAAAGATTTGATAGCGCATAACACAGTCTCTGAAGTGCATAAATGTAATAACCATCCCTTAGACTGCCCTGATAAAGTCAAACATATTAGTCTAAGGGTCCAATCGATCAGGTGGCCTAACAACTCTCCCTGAACATGTTGGTAATGGAGCTGTTTGACAGCGGAAAGGCTAGTGCATTGGAGCTTGAGCAATGGCACCCGGGAGCTGAGATGGGTCAGTCATTTCTTCTGTGTCTTGACCAGGGGTCTGGTGCAAAACGTGGACCCGTAAATCTGGACCCCTTCTGGACCCCCTTCAGGGTTATTTCTAATTAATCAATTACGATTAACCGGGTTAAATCGTGAGTGGCCGCTATTTTCGGCAGTTCATTAAACTTAAACCGGGTTAACGGTTACCATGGAAATGAATTGAAGAACAATAGATTTTTTAACTGAGTTAGATTCATTTTAAACTACCTTTCTGCGTGGTCTAACCCAGGTTAGTGGTCTCTTATCAGTGCCGTGGCTTTTTCGTGAAATGTGTCGATCATCACGCCTGTATGTGAGATGTTCACTGTGGCACAAACAAATGCAAAACCTTCTATTGAACATGGCGAGTGGTAACAACAGTTCGAAACAGTTGTATTACTAGAGTGGATTTCTAGTTTTTTCCAAATATGTGTCGGCTATACCTTATTAGTCAAGTTTGCAGGAAACCTTCACATCTGAACCATGGCCTGAACATCAAGCGCTCACTCACCTTAGGAGAAATTTTAATTGACCTTCGCGAAGAATACGAGAGTACGTCAAAGGGAAGGCAGTTCGTTAAAATGGCAAGAAATGCAGATGAATGAATGAATTCGTGAACAATGTTAAGTGAAGTGCACTTTTCAAACGTAACGGCCGTAGACCAAGAGCGTTTCCCAGTACCTAGATGCACATTCCACACTTCTTTCTCGATAAAGATGCTCGGAAGCGAGTGCTTCTTTTTGTCACAAATGAAAGAATATGCAAAGTTCTTAGAAAGGACTCGATGCTCATTCAGAGGTGCTCTCTGTAAAAGCCTGGGTATAAAAATCATGCATGGTAAGATTCCAGTCAAATTCGAGGACGCTTCATTTGATGGCGATGGAGAACACTCTGACGTCAACACAAAATCAACATCATGTTCGAAAGAACTGCCTTGGAAATTCGTGTATGGTGCGCATGAGAAGGAATAGAGACTGCCTTAGCCCATTCTCGTCCCCAGAGCCTCCGTTTCTTTTGGTCACGTGGTCGACATTTTAAGACGAGTAGCACTGGGGATGAGAATGGCCTTAGCCGTGAATGCAAACGGAAACTGAAGGACACGAAAACAAAGAAAAAGAAACAAGAAAATAAAAGACTGTGGTTCTCAAAGTCTGTCGTTTTGTTGTTTCATCCACGTCATGACGTCAATTGAGTTCATCCACTTCATAACCTATTTCAATACGGCCACTCGTAAAATATAACCCCGTTGTTTCGTCATAACCAACCTTTAACCGAATTAAGTTATTTGGGAATTTTAACCAGGTTTCTAAAAAATAAACTCAGTTAACTACGGCCGCAGCCATCACATTATTCACAACGCTGCGTGAATTCATTATTTCTTCAAACTTTGCTAACTAATTAAATAGACTTCATCTTGCTATGTTCTGAGTTAAGTTTCCGGAAATAAAAATAGGGGCTCCAGATGGGAGTCCAGATGGGGGTCCAGAAGGGGTCCAGATGGGGTCCAGTTGGAGGTCCAGATTGAGGGGTCCACAATTTGTACCGACCCCATGAGTGGCTTTTAAAAATGGTCTCTGTTACTTTCGTTATATGGTAAAATAAGCTTAAATGAACAGAAAATTGAGGCTTAAAGAAAAATGTCAGAAATGTAAGCATGTATTTGTGCACGATGCAGTCGTTCCTTCAAGTGGCTGTTCCTTCCAGAGCTCAATTCACGATCGAGTGATCGAGCGAAACTGAAACCCGGGTACTGAAATAATTCATCAGAGGCTACCAATATTTGATAAAACTTCCTTTATTTGAGCTCAGTGAAACTATTATCTTTAACGTTTTTGCATTACTAACCTCGAAGGGTTGATACAGACCAGTTTGTTGTTTTCTTGGTCCTCTCTGGGTGTCTGTTCAACCAGCTGATTGAACTTCTGCTCGCTTACGATATAGCAAATCTCTTACGTGGAGGCCCGCAAAAAACTTGAGCTCGAAATTTGGTAGCTCACAGAAATTATCTTCCTCATCTCCGGAAGAATTATTAGATTTTTCCATATTGTAGGAGAAAAAAATAAGAATTATGTTTCAAAAAGGGGTAAATTCGATGAGACAATTGCCGAGATAAAGTACAAGTAAACAAACTGACGTCAGCGTGCAACCCACGGGCAAATGGATCGCGCGTATGAGCCAATCAGAACGCACGCTTTGCTAAGGCTATGTTATCAAAACTGATATTACCGTGAATCCTCGAATTAGCGCCCGGGGCGCTTATTTCAAATTTAGAAGAAGACAGGGGGCGCTTATTTAATTTTTCCCAAATCGTGGCCTAACGTGATCATTTTTTTAATACATCATCTGCGCGTTAGCAACAACATAAGCTGTTTATCGACATAAAAAGCTGATCCTAAAGTTTAAATTGCGGCACCGTTTGTTCTTAACGTTTTCAACGTGCTCACTTAACGTGTTTACAAACTGAAACAATGTACAAATCTAATACTACGTCACGTAGTATGAGATCCTTTGTTGTCTCATTAATCGTCCACAAAATGGGAGGAGGGGAGGGGGGCGTTTATTTTAAATTTCGGCCGATAGGAGGGGCGCTTATTCGAGGTTGGAAGGGGGTGCTAATTCGAGGATTTACGGTAACTTGACCAGAATCGTTGAGGATCAATTTCTGCACTCAAATCTGAATGCATGGTTATTGGATACACGTGACCGAGAACAGTGGTGATTCTCACCAATTCCTGGAGCTTATTTGAGAACCTCATGGATAAATGAGTTCATGTTTGTTTTGATCCTGTAGTAGATTAGAATGCACTTTCGTTTTCTTCTGGAAGAACGCATCCTTCTTTATTTGCAGCTTTTTCCAAAACAGCGACGTTCTCCTTGAGCTCCTCCATCAAAGGCAGCAAATTACTATATCCGGTGATGTTTGAATCTTCGTATGCAAGTCGCAAGGCTTTAATGGTATTTTCCATCTTCTGAATTGCAGTCTCCTCTTCTTGTTGTTTGCGTGGTCTCCTGATTTCTTGAAGTGCGTCTTCCATTTGCTTGATGAGAATCAATGGCTCGCAGTTCTGGATTTCTCGTTCATCGCTCTTTTGAGCTCCATCACATATCAGATTTAAAAGCTTGTCCACTGATGACTCGTATCTGGCAATGAGCACAGAGATTCCACCTTTTCCCCCCTGTGGTAAAGTAAAGTAAACGTTTCTCATGTGTGTTTGACTATTTCTATGTAAACTCACCTACTGCAGTTATCGATGTAAAATCATGTGTAGTAAGGGAACTGGAGATAATTTTAACGCCTTTAAAGTTACTTAGTCAAAGGTTTAATTCCAGGAAAAAATAAACAGAAGTTGCTTGATTAGTACCTTGTTACATCACACACTTCCATTTTTATAATTACTCACTGCAATCCTCTCCAGTTACCAAGGTGTAAGTGAGATGGGCGCATTACTTAGGGTAGGTATGATGCTACCACTGTATATGTATTTTCTTACTGATCTCCTTAAATTTATTCGCAACTACACTTGAGATAATTCAGGTATATGTCTTATATATTGAGAAAATACCTTTTTGGTGATCAATTGTTTGAATCTGATAAGCTGAAAAGTGGAAGTTGAGCTCTTGACGTGCGAACTATACAAACTTACGGCTCTAAAAGATATAGCATTGTCGGTGCTTCTAGTATATTCTCACCTTCAGTGAAGACATTTCAAATTCTTTGTTTGACTGGTCGTCATTTTTGTCGCCTTTTTCGAGCATTTGCTTGTCGAGGCTGTCTGCATTCCCTTGCGCATCTGCTTGTTGTTCTTGAGCAGTTTCCACAGCGGGATCAGCCACGCTTAAATGAGGTTGTGATGAATCGCCGATTGATGTAGCATAGTCGGTGGTATTTTCTGGAGCTGGACTTGCGTTGGTTATTCCTTCATCACTGGTGTCAAGTGCGGCGTTCTCCAACTGATAAACCACCTGTGATTAAAAATGGAAATAATGGAAAAATTATAATGTTGTTGATACCACTGCGAAAAGAAAAAACAGACTGTGTTGTTAAGGGTTGAATAAGTAAAGTCAAATTACATGGAAGAAAAGTTTTCTGTTCATGTTCATGATCATGTGCTAGTCATCGTTTATCTACTTTTCATGAGTGTCTCTTATCCCGTTCTCTCTGCAAAAAATGCCCCGAAAGCCTTGACAGACCTTTGCAAATGTTCACACCCGCATTTGGATCCAGACTCATCCTTTAAATTATGTGTAAAATATGTTTACCTCGGGGTTCACGGTTACGTCGTTCCCAGGCTGCTGTACCTCCATTTCTAGCTCAGTCTCTTTTTTCTTCTGGGCTTCCCGTCTTTTCTGTTCGACCCGATACTTTCCACGGTGATGACGGATCAACAGTATAACAATGAACAGCAACACCAGAAGAGCGGCCCCACTAAAACCAAGTGTAAGAGCGAGCGGGAATGCCTTCGGCTCCGCTAAATATATATAAATACTAAATTCGATAAGATGGCCAGAGTTTAGACTACGAGTAGTCCCTCTTTCACTTAGTCCGTCGAGCGTGATGCGAAAGAAAATCGCGAGAAAAAAATGGCTGCGCCAAATCCTCGGGGCGAGAGGCGAGAAGCGCTTCGCCCCGAGGATTTCGCGCGGCTAATTTTTCTCGCGGTTTTCTTTCGCGTCACGCACGATGGACTAAGCGAAAGAGGGACTACTCGTAGTCTAGTCAGAGTTCATAACCATTAAGCTATATCGGATTATTCCATTAAATAATTTCTTTTTGGCGAGATTGTTCTAAACGCGTCACGTGACTGAATATGCTCTAGCCTGGAAAACTGGCGAGTAATATTTGAAGGGTAATAAACACAATAGCCTCTATTTGGCGCGAAAATATGCTCGGATATTTGCCCTTGGACATTATCTGTTAACGTACCTCAAAGTTCACAGTTTTCTGAGAGAGTAGCTCGTGAAAAACTGTTCGCTTCTCGAAACAGATAACGTCCGTGGACAAATATCCGAGCTTATTTTCCCCAAATGGAGACTTGCTACAAGAAAAAGATCTCATCGATCACCCCCGCTATGGAGCTGGTAAGCACCTTTTAAGAGCGCGTACCTGCAATCTGGAGGTAACTTGCACTTCATAATCTCATTTCGTTTATCGCATTTAGGTTTCGAAGGCACAAATCTAGTTTCCCTACCACCCCCCGCACCCCCTCTCCCCCAACCCTGCACGGACGCACCCACGACCTGTCGTAAGCATCTGCTTTAAATGCCAGCGTATCAATTTACCTAGATATCCTAAATGACCTACATTCATCCCCATTGAACAAAAAAGTGCAGTGGATAGTTAGACTTACCTTCACAAGTGCTTTTTCCTGGACATAAGGTAGTTCTGGCTTTATACTTGTCGTGGCCTCCAAGTGGCACATTATTTATGGAAGGGTAAAAGTAGATCAATTCCTTTTCCGCGCCTGTGCAGCTAAGAATATAAACATCTCCATCTACGTTAGACCGCAGAGTCGTAGAACACTCAAGAAACCTCATGGACCGCAGTGTATCTTGCGGAGTATACTGAACCGATATTTTTGCATTTTTCTTGCTATCTTTTTCGATGACTCTGATGTAATTTCTGAAACGGTCTCTTAGGACCACCATGAAAGTAAACGCTCCTTTTCTAGTGTTATCTTTTTCCACATCCTCGACAGAACTTTTTATGGCATCAATTGGATCTAAAACGCAAATCATAATCGATTAGTGTCTGACGCTTTCGATACTGATGAGACTTCATTTCATCAGTGGCGATCCGTAAGGACCTTCTAGTTAGTACAGGTGATCGAATAAATGCTGTGTAAAGAAGGATTTACGATGCCAGTCTATGAATAATGTTAGAAAATTATCCCAACTTAAACGAGCCTTTAGGTGATTGCAATATGAAAGAATTTTCAAATATCACGAATACTTTAGATCGTCAATGACCGAGCTTTCATACGATTAGTCATTTATTATGTGATTGAGAAAACTTGCGAACGTTCCCACATAAATTTGCACCATTAATTAATGATAAATTTGACTGATCTCAGCCAATCACAATGAAGTAATTTTCACAGTCCTTTTTGCTTTCTACACTTTGGGTATGAACAGCAGTTGTCAGTATTTCTCTTAAATTATTCTTCACGAGTCGGGGTGGGGGGAGCAGTTTTTAAAGAAGCCTTTTTCAAACTTCAGGTTGGGCAGGCTGTCGATATTTTGGCTGGTTCACTTGCAAGTCAGTTTCTTCTCCGTTCTTGCTGTACAGCAAGGTTTTGGCAATTGCCTACCTCTCTCACCCCTTTAAAAATATAAAAGACTGATGTAGCATGTGAACAAGAACGAAATGTATGACAAGGATGACAAATAAAGTTCAAGGGGCGGATGAAAGATGGTCCCTGCTGAGCTAATCTTAAAACATGACTTTGAAAGTCCCTCCTGGCAAAGAATTTACAACTCCCGGAGTTGGACCACCAGGGACTACCCTAAGAGAAAGAAAGATTTGACGCAAATATTAGGTTTCCTACATTGAATTTGAGCCTTCAACCCCTCACAGGACGATATGTGCCTTCAAAAACAGTAATCAATCAGAATCACGCTTGCTCCACCCAGCATCTATTAGGATTCATTATACTTCAACACTACTACTGTCACTTACACTGAATAAGAATCTTCCTGTCAGCCCACTGAACCAGTCTATTGCTCAAAGTGACGCCAACTCGGAGTCGAGTGCTGGGTGGAAATTCAGGCACATAGCAAGAGACAATGGAATCCTTACAGATCCCCTGCTGGGTCTTTTTCGTTCCATTGGCCGTCTGAAATCTCACGTAATACTGCATCCATTTTTTGCAAGAGATACCGCTGACAGTCAAAAAGATGTTTTGGGCTGGTGAGACAACTGATGGAGTAATGTTTGATACTTTGAAGGGCTCTGGAAAAGAAACGTTAAAATACATCTGCAAATTGTAATGAAATAGCTCACAATTTACTAAGCTTGTCATATGTCATTCACAGACACTTAATTTAGTCAAAAGATCTAACAGCTTCTAAGGGCCCAGAGGAAACAATTGTTTAGGTCTTTGTGCATGGAAATCAGACGAAACTTAAAGGATATGACACTGACGATCAGCTGGTAAGTAATTTTGAGACCTCCTTTCAGGGACCTGATTATAGTTCTTAACTCAAAGGTTCCTATGAGCCAACCTGATAAGTAGGAAAGGCACAAAGGAATGCCTCGAAGCTGTCCGATAGAGTGTATAGGAGAATCTTTGTTTACAATATTTGCCTCATTACCATAAGCGATACAGTTTCTGATGGAGGTACAAAGAGATTAATACTGAATATTGAAAGGGCACAACACAATTAACTGTCCCAAGGAATTTGAGCATGATGCATTGAATACTTTTTGTGCGATGAGGGTTTAAAAGCTAAAAATTTTACAAAGAATGTATGAGCTCATTAGTGCTTTTGCCACACAGAAATTTTGATGTTTTTGAAAGCCACTTCTCCTCGAATATTACACCCAAAGAGCCAAAAATTTCACCACTTACTAAGTTTCACAAGCTCTTTAAGTTGTTGTAGTAAAATTGTGTCTAGCATGATGCCTTCTGTACGCAAAGTGGTATGTTAATGAAGAAAAATGTAAACAATGACACCAGCAAAGATTTGCCTATACAAGATCACCGCATAAGAGGTAAGAAGTACAAAATTTGTGCTCAGTTGTGCACAATAGGTAACTCAAAAGAAATTTCCACAGATCTAGCTCTCAGAATCACATGTGTACTAAATTCCATTTCATGTTACAATGAACCTTTCATGTTGACACTGAAAATTAGGGCAGATATAATAATAATAATAATAATAATAATAATAATAATAATAATAACTTTATTTAAGTGTCAAATGTGTTTAGCACTATTAAATGTGCTAACTGGGGGACACTGTAAATAAATAAACAAATATTTCAAATATAACATAAACTATTCAGAATCCCAACTGGTAGGAGGCTGACCAGTTGGCTATTTACACAACGCGGTCGAGGAGTTGAACTTGGGGCAAGTGGCCGCAACTGAGAACAAATCCAGATAGCAGTAGGGTGGAGGATTTGAAGCAGAAACCTCCAGATTTCACCCTAAACCACTCGGCCACGCCACCTCCACTGATAGGCACATGGTTGAAATAACAGAGGACTTCTTTATATAATTAAGACGCAAGCAAATTAGTTGACATTGCAACAAGTATAAGCCTGAAATGATGTATCTGTATAAAAAGATATAATACTGAATTTATCACATGGATGTTAATTAAGTTGCATTAATTTCATCTAGCTGTAGCTAATTTATTTCTATGCTGATGTAATTCAATGTTGCTGTTTTAATAAAATCTTTAGTTGATAAAACATCAGATTGTAGTGAAGTAAAAATAGGATTACAGCCGAGTAGATTGAATAACAACAACAACAACAAAAGAGCGTCTAGTAATTAAAGCAATTGAGTAAATCAAGTGAAATGGTTTCAGTACTTAGTCATCACCTAGTTTCAGTTCAAGCCTTCAAAAGATTTCAGTTTAGTTACAAATTCCACAAACATCTCAACCAAAAGATGGGAAAACATACATTAGATTAGTAGGATAAAAGCGTAAGAATTGGTGAATGTTCCGTCGAATATTGAAACGATCTTAACTCTTACAAACGTGACTCCAATTTCAGACTGCATTCAAAGACAGCAATAACAGTATTTATACAAGTAAATATTTATTCGAACAATTTTTGTCCCTAGCGCTAACATAACAAAATGTATCTTTCGAATATTTTTGACCAAGGAAAACACGGCAATCTATGGTGATGATAAAAAGCGATTGCAACTCCTCTTGAGGATAATTTAAAAACATCCGGATCATGTTGAATCAGACAATTTCCGACTAAAAACGCATCTTTACTTAAATCTAATGTCACTTGATTTGTTTGTGTTTATTGCCGCGCGTGCAGCCGCTAAACTATAAGAGGCCACTGTAAAACTGTAAAACCGTCTTCTATCAAGAGTTGCATAAGCTTGTTTCAAAGCCAGCCACCTGCACATTTAAGGTGAAATGTAGTTATTGTGACAATACGCATTATTGTAGGTTGTTTTACAAAGTCTTCCTATTTGGTTTTATATTATATAAACAAATGAATCTTGGCTAAACTATAACAACTATTTATACCCACCATGAAAGTAGAGAGGCTTTTTTGCCTTGAACAGCTTGCCATCGACATTAAGATGAACAGACACTCTGTCGACATTTCTCATCGGAGGCGTGTCACAAAAGATAAAATCATCTTCAATTCTGGCCGGCACGGAGATGTCTTTGAATCGACATTGAATTTTTCTGTTTGATGTCACATTCAGTTCTCCGTTGGTTTTGAGTGTCAGGGTTGTGGTTGCTCTTATAGGAACAACCGCTGGCTGGAACGCTTGTATTTCTAACTGTGAAGCTGGAAAGTGATACAACAGCTTTAGCATGAATTTACAAGGGAAATTAATACATTTCAATATATAAAAAAATGAAATAAAACTAAATAAAATAAAGTGGTCCAGAGAACTTTATTCAGTAAAAATATGAAAATTATACCAATATTATATTTATTGAAAGAAAATGGGAAGAAATCCTCGCCTACCCTAAATATCTTTTTTTAACTACTTTATATACTGCGTTATTCTGTAATTGTGCAAAATCTGCAAAAGTGTAAAATAACAAATTATATATACCTAAATAAAATCAGTTTCTGAGGGTACTTAAGCAATCTGCAGATTGCATACAAAAGGTGGGCTTCTTTGAATTGGGTGAGAGGTACAGAACAGTCAAGTCAAATGTACTTTGAAGATTGAGAGCAGTCCAACAACATGATTTATAAAAACCTATGAGAACCACGTAGTTTTTTACTTGGTGCATCAACGTATGTACAGTAGGTGTTGTCGCTTTAACTCAACCATGGGCCCGTCAAATCTCTAGGATTTTGATTGGTTGATTTAAGTTAATCTCAGTGCGCTTTGTCATGCAATCTCAACTTATCGACAATAGTGTAGATGGGACAACGCACATAGGAGTGTTGTGAAATAAAATGTGTGCTACAAAAATCGTTATTACATCTTGCCAAAAAAAAGACATTTCAGTTTTTAAAAGAATTGCTTCTGGAAGGTGAAGACAAATTGCAACTTATTTATACTGTGGACTACAAAACAATCTCTGAGCTCGGGCAACGGGATCTTCAGGCAAAGGGCAAGTCAGCGAGCAAATACATCTCTCGGCTTATGGCCTTGCATAGGAAGCGCATGATATCTGTTAGCCTGCGAGCAGTCTCTCGTAGTTTGGGCCGAGGACTCGAGCAGCAAGACGATCGTAAACTCGCTCACGCACCAAAGCGAAAAGTCAGATAGCAGCACTTGAGTGCGAAACGCAAACATTAGAGCCCTCTCGCATGCTAGATATCTATATTAGGCCTACTCGGGGACCTTAAGTCACCTAAAGTAAACTTAAGTCGCCTTAAGTCGCCTTAAGTCGCCCTGAGTCGCCTAAAGTCGCCTTAAGTTGCTGTCGGTTACGCTATGTAAAAAGGCTTCAACACACTCAAATTGCCCCTGTAGAAGGTTATTAGACTTATAACTGTCATGTTAGGGTAAACTCCACTCGAACCCTATGGAGGAGGAGGCACGATGGCCCAATGGTTGGTGCAATGGACTCCTATCGGGGATCATTGCATGGTGTTCACATTCTCATAGTGCCTCTCCTCACCCAGATGTATAAACGGGTACTGGTTACTTAACAGGGGTGGCAGGGCACAGCAGAGTTAACCTCAATAGGTGCGCTTTTAATTTTTCTTTTTTAACGCTCATTCCCGATGCACTGGAGCCATCTAAAACTACCCTTAAAGGGCCCTAGTCAGCCACACCTTTGTTTTTGTTCACATACAAGAGTTTGGCTTTTATGTTTTATTCGGAGCATGTCAAAGCAAAGAAAAACACCGTGAAGCTACTAAAGATATTAGGGACATACTTTCAGGAAAACAACTTACAGTAAAGCAACAAGACTTTGCCTCACCATGCAATATCAATAATTTCAATGGCATCGAAAATAGAAGAGGCTGACTAAGGTCCTTTAAGAAGCTCAGAGGACAATACTGTATTATGCCTTAAAGCCGTGGCTCCCTTATACATAAAAAACCTAATATTATAATAGTCCTGAACCTGTCTAGCCCCCATGTTAGCAGGAACAATTTCTACATGTAGACAATACTTAAATAGGACATGACAATCTGATTTACACTCTCTCACAGATGGCTTTTTATTTCTATTAAGTTTCAATTTTTTCTCTTGTATTTCATTGTAAAAGAGTTAATAAAAAAGATGACACTGTGTGTTATCATCAGGAAATACATTAAATATGGAAAGATATAACAAATGACTATTGTCTATACTGCAATAATTTCATTTAAGCTTATTAGTTTTTGTACGATATTACTAAATCAAATCTTCCAAAGACCTACACTCTACACTGTATAATTAATAAAAAACAACAGTGAGAGGTGTTCCAGATCATCAAGATGAAAAGGAAAAAGATTAAAAGAAAAAGATATTTCTGGGTTAAGGCTCAATTCTTTCTAGTCAGTTTTACACTGAGCAGTAAAAATATGGTCATCCAAAGTCAATTGAACTGAACCGAATCTACAATTTAAATACTTTACTTACCCAGTGTAAAAGAGTGACAAAAGTGGGCCATTTCTCTAGCAAAAATCATTATTTGCATTTCTACTTCCACATTCGACCAACTGTAAATGTTAGAATTTCATAATTGGACGAACCAACTTGCAGCATAATGTTTATCTATCCTTTTCGTACATTTGATGAAGTCAGGTATTCACATCATCTTATACACTTTACGTGGACGTGCTACTGTTACTATCGAAAGCTAAGGTACAGAAAATTCTCTGTGATCAACTCTCAGTAAACATGGCCACTAGGTCAATGTTTGGAACATGTGACTTAGTTTGGCCCCATGACTAAAGTTGTCACGCGAGCTACTCGCGCTCACGAGTGTATGACTACTCTGACAGGAGTTTACAGAAAAAAGAAAGAAAACAAATTGCCAAACTAAGACTCTCCGAAATTTGAATACTGTAATTTATTGTTGCATGATTAGAAATCATCTGAACACTTAGCAAGAGAACCCGAATTTTCGTGGCACAGGCCAATGTCTCGTCTCTTTGAAGCATGGAAACCAGTAAGTGGCGCAGGGGTTACCGGGAGAATCAAAATGGCGGAGACCAGTGTGTCTGGTATCGTATATCAATTTCTAGTTTCGTTGTGAAAATGTCGTTCTGGACATTTTTAATGTGTCAGGTGGAAACTAATGAAAGCTTGGAAGGTCTATTTCCTGGTGGTCTGATCAACCATGGTAAATATGTTGTAAAAAGATTCGATTCACTGTATAAACTGCCAGGGTCAGCAAAGTTTTCTGAAGCCTGGACTCACAAGTAGTTGGTGAAATTTTCCAGGAAGTGTTCTTACGAAGGAACTTAGCATGCGGTACTCACTATGGTATTGGAATATTTTGTCTGACTGAGCAGGAGAGCAACAAATTGATTGGGTCTTTGAAAAGGACTGAAATTGACAGTTGAGATGCCAAAATTGACAGTGGAGATAAAAAATTATATGGCAGATAAGTCTACCAAGATAACCATTTTTATAATTTGGGAAGCATTGTAAAACAAATGCACGTAAATGAGCTAAATTAAGTTTAATTTCCCTGTTGTTTGAATAATTTATGGCAAATATACAAACATTTCAAATTAAATCAAGATATCTTAAATTTAAAATTCTTGTCACTCTGAATATATTTTTATTAGTTTTGTTTGATTTTTCTATTGTGATGTCTTCACTAATATTCATGCTACCTTGGTGGTGTTTATTGTTATTATTACTATTCTTATAGTGGTAACTCTTCATTGTTGTGGTAATTCTTTCTTTAATAATACACATGAAAAAATTACTCGATTCTGATTGGCTAAGAGCAGTGCAGTTCAAGTGTAACACCAGTGCAAAAAGTGTAACATCAGTGCAAAAAGTGTAACACCTGTGCAAATTACACATCAAAATTCTGGATTATGATTGACTGAAAGATAATAGGAATTTTTCTAAGAAAATGATATCAGGTAAAATGATGACGAAAATTTTGTGTTGAAACTTTGAAAAAAGTTT
>Ga0126339_10000558_pt1 | contig 21262 bp, 12 predicted proteins | sample OrbTmetagenome_2_FD_92532 | JGI IMG/M metagenome (GOLD analysis project Ga0126339, IMG submission 92532) | Coral microbial communities from Petempiche,Puerto Morelos, Mexico - Orbicella T R C metagenome | ecosystem: Host-associated > Invertebrates > Cnidaria > Coral | place: Petempiche,Puerto...
AATTTCAGCCCGGTTTCTGAAACAAATTCTCATGAAATCAAATTGGCGATTACATGAAGAAGGATTCAGCCCGGGCAAACGGGCTGAAAAGTCTGAAGAAATCCCATGTAATCAAAACGGAATTTCAGCCCGGGCTGAAATTCTTTATGTAATTGCAACAAAATTTCAGCCCCCCTAGCCGTGCTGAAATTTCAGCCCGGGCTGAAATTCGCCATGTAATCAGGCCCTTAGCTTTGTTATGCTAACGATCTTTTTATTTTGAGAAGCTGTAAAGAAGGTTAAACCTTTTGAATTTCCCAAGTTCATGTTGTTTGTGTAAGAAACTTTCAAGTTATTTTGTCAACAACTCTTGTGGTACTTTGCTTTATCGACTGCAGTTTTATATTTTCTCGAAATGTCTTGTATTCCAGAGACAATTGTTTTACCGGTCTTAAATTTCAGATTTTTAGCCTATGGAATTTCCTACTCCCTTGTGAACAAACCAATGGTTTTGTTTGCGAGCAAACTTTCAGAGGGAACGTAGACTTTTCGGAAACCATTTTTGAAAGTATGTTTGGTTTTAAATTTTCCAAATGTTACGACGTACTGTGGAATTACTTCTGGTTTTAAGATAAGTTAATTTAAAAGCTGTTTACCACGTCACTCTAGACTCACAAAGATTTAATGGTCGGACTTTGCTATTGAGAAAATTTTAAAGGAAAAAGTTTTTTGGACGACAATCGGCTTACTCATCCAGTGGTCTTGCCCCTGAACTCCACTTCATATTGTTAAACTTTGTTCTACTTTTCGGCGCACAGGCTTTGAGCTGGACACATCCACTTCAGGCACAGTTGGAGTACAGGGATCAGCATCGACCAGCTCATTCCTCAGTGGAGGCTCTGTAACTGGTTTCCAACTACCTGGACCAAGCACTTCCACAAGGACTCTTTCCACAAACAATAACTCCAGGTCTGTTTAAATTTGTTACTTTTCATGGTTTATCAAGCTACAAGACTCATCTTCTTAGCTATAAAGATGAGATTAAGGAGCTGAAATAACGCCCCTTACAAGAATAATTTCTCGGGCTTAAACTATCTCAATTCTATTTGTAAAATTCAAAACATCGAACGCTACTGCTTGGTTTCCAAGTTTAAAAGCTTCCGAGAACTTTGGTTCAAAAAAAATTTTTACAATAACTGTCTAATTTCTCGCGTGCTGATTGGCTCATTTGTATCATCAATAAGAGTACAGACGGATAAAATTTTAAACTTTGAGCAGTCAAACTGTCAACTTTTTAATCAATGAGATTTTATGGATTTTTTTAAGCAGCCAATCAAAAAGCGAGAAAAGCTATTGACAATGTACGCGTCATTTTAAATAAAATTCACTTATCTTTATTTACGGCAAGTCTACAGCGTCTTCCCTCCCCCCCCCCCCCCCCCCCCCCCCAATTTATTCCCGGCATTTGACCATTTTGGGGTTCTGTCATTGTAAAAAACAAATTGACGTCAGTTTTTTATGCGCCTGTCCTCTTACTGATGATAAACTGCGTCATAACATTGTCAATTTTTACTGCGGAACCATTCGCCCGCGGCTCGTGGTTCCACAGCCACTTTGACAATGTTATGAAGCAATTTATCATCAATAAGAGGACAGACGCATAACATTGTCAAAGTGGCTGTGGAGCCACGAGCCGCAGGCGAGTGGTTCCGCAGTAAACTTTGACAATGTTATGACGCAATTTATCATCAATAGAGGACAGGCGCATAAAAAAAACTGACGTTAATTTGTTAAACTGACAGATTTAAATTATGATACTTTTAGGAAAATATTTTACTTAAATGAAATTCTGCTTTTGGCAAATTTTCCTTACCATCGCATAGAAAAAGACGTGCTTGTAATCCTTTGGATAACACAATATCTTGCACGCACTTGAATCCCAGACGGTTTGCTTTTCAAAATGATGAGTAGTCAGTTTGGCATTGTCAGTCTGTGTGTTCCTCCCATTTTAACAGCTCCAGCAGAGCACAGACACCAGGTGGTTTTCTTAGGACCCCAGCTCCAGGTCCTAGTCTTGTTACCTCAAACAGTACCTCCCGCAAGACCCCAAGTTCACGTCGTACTCCACACATTTCAAGCGTCACCCCAGGAATGGCACCCTCTTCTGTCGTGGTTGGTAAGCTATAAGAACATGTCTAAAGCAAGCTTTGTTATTTGCTTCTTTTTTTACCCAAAGTTTTGAAGAGCTTGTTTAGTAAATTCATAATCATTGAATAATAACTTTATCAGGACTTATAAAACAAGACATTTATTCTTTGTAAGGGCCCTTTCCAGAGTTCTCTCGAACGCAAAATTGTCTTTTAGTCATTGCACTTTGTTTAGTAAAGTGTCCTTGAAAACTGAACATTAACAAAATATATAACTTTCTAATGTTTTAACAAAATGTCACCTGTGCCTGACGTAGAAAATACGCCGGATGTAATTTTGTCAGTTTTGATGACTGACTGACAACTGATCATGAGAATGGCCAAGCTAGGCTCCTCTTGTGCCGTAGCTTTTTGTTGTATCAAATAGAACACGCATATATTAAATATACTTAACATGGTGTGTTTCTTTTCTCTAAGATGTATTTTTTAAGACTACTGAATTTTTAAAGGTGTAAACTATTTTTAGGTTTGTTCTTTTAAACCTGTAAAACAATTTAATCTTCTATCCAAGCAATCGTTGAAGGGCGTGGTCTTGCAAAAGGAGAGATTGGCATGGCCAGCATCGATCTGAAGAAACCAGAACTAATTCTATCACAGGTAGGTAATTAAAAGCATTGAACACCATCAGTCATTAATTAACTGGGTCATCAGTTAATTTTCTTGGTTAAATTAATGTTTATTTTGTAGCTAAAAGTTAAGAAAGCCCTGTTCCTAGCTTGTTGCTTCACCTCGAAGGCGAGTGCGGATCTCAGTTCAAAGTTCAATTCATTCGAATTCGTTGCAATATTCTTTATCTACACATTCAGACTCGCCTTAACTTAGTACGGAAACATGATCAAGTAATTGTTCGTCACTCGATATTAGATAATTTGTAAGCTATTATTTAATAACAATTAATTTGTCGGAGGTTTAGAGATTAGATAACTACAATAAGCGGATCAGGAGTGACAGCTCTTCTCTTAAACCATTTATTGTACAATTTGAAGTTTTCAGATAACCAGACTTACGTCAAAGTTCTTACAAGATTGCAGATTTTGGAACCTTTGGAAGTATGTATTACCTTTTTTATTCATGCATAGTATCACTATACACATACGTCTTACAATTGACGTAATGGAGCCAGTTAATTGCAAAATGAACTTTTAAATGTACATCGCAAGTTATCCGGCAAGATTTTAAAATGAATTAGATATTTGATAACATATTTCAGCTTAAGGTTACTCTTTCTTTCACAACGTTTTTACTAGTGACTTGGAAACGTAAAGGCAAAACATGGAAACAGCAACTGATTTGAATTATTTGTTACTGTGATACCGTTTGTTAGTTTCTACACATTTTGAAAGAAGCTTGTTCCAAGCATATCAAACTAGAGATACATTTTCAAATCGTCCGTGATTGGGCAAACTATATTCGAGCCCTCAGTTGTAATCGACAAAGATATCCCATAAAAATAGCAGACATCTGAACGTGTTTAATGATGAAATAATGAACAAGTCGACCTTGTGTATTAGTATGCGTGCATTACGCTGTCTTGTTTTGCTTCCTGATTTCACCTCGTGTAACTTTCGTTTTTATTGTTGTTGCTCGTTTGTTTGTTTGTATGTTTGTTTGTTGCTTGTTTTAAGTTAATTTGCTGGGTTATTTTCTTGTTCACCAGATTATCATGCCTAATACAGCGTGTGAAAACCCCTCCACACTGTTCAAGTTCCTTAGCGACCAGCTCCCCTACGCAAACTTGTCATCTGTCCAAAGAAAATATTTCAACGAAGCTAAAGGTAGCACTCAATTTCTTTGGCATTTCTAAATTCATTCCTAATTCAAAAAGTCTATTTGATCAGTTTAAAAAAATGAGCGAACTATTCTGGTGTTTGCATGTAACACCGTAGTGTAATAAGTTCTCTTTAACTAGCGAACTTGCTTGCTTAGCTGAATTGGTTGAAAACAGCTAGTCATGTATAAGCGATGATGTTGATTTGGCAAATCAGATGTAAGACGGAAACTAATTCGCCAATACCTGGATACCCGCGTTCACCACTGGCTATATGTTTTTACTTCATGTTCTTGTTGTTGTGCGAAACAAGCCCTATAATTATACCTTTTCTGTAAAATGAATAATGGAAAACGCAACCAGGTCAATCTGTTTCTTAAGGCTTTTAGTTATGCTTCATTGTTTGCCTTTCATTCATCAATGTGCCAACTGACGATCTCGTTCCAGGCCTAGAGTACGTCAAACAGTTGTGTGTTCCTGAGTACAACACTGTAGAAATGGAGGTGGCTTCAAAGTAAGTTAATCTGAAAGATAACTTCTAATACACGAGCACATTAAGTTTCGTAGGACCATTTCTTTGAAATTTTAGGTTAAAACTTAATCCACGAACCTTCGAACGAGTCTTGAAAGTCACAACCTTTATCGAAGATGCATACGTCACACGCCAAGCTATGACCCCTTTTTTCTATTTCAGATATTACTGTCTGGCAACGGCTGCTGTAAGTTGTCGATTTTGTTTTTACAAGTCTGTTTTACTCTAATTGTTAGAGCGGTCGACGTCATTTATCCAACTTAATGTTTTCTTTTTAGCAAAAGGATGCGTTATACGATGTATATAGACTATGTCAACTAAGAGAAAACTCAAAGTTGAAGAAGCTGATTAATAGCTCTCTTAACAGTCTTATTGGTGATCAACTAACTGAACGCACAAGATTGTAATGAGTAGCATCAGTACAGTGAACAAAACGATAGTATATAGATGTAAGTTTTACATTTGACATTAAGTCTGCAAAACAGTTTCTTTGATCATAAGATAAGAGGTAACGTTATTGACTTTTACAGGCCTTGCTTAAATATGTGGAGTTTATACAAAACATAGTTTATGCTCCTGGTTCCGTCAAAGTCGTTTTCAAAGGAAGCGAAAAGACTACAATTGTAGGTAAGTTACCTTTGCCTGCTGCATAATTTATTCAGGGAGCTGCAACTTGTGAGCCTAAAGTCAAAAAATTCCTCGCTCAGTGTTCTCTAACAAAACTGCACATGGCAAAACTTTGATGTTGCAGTTACTATTCTTAAATGAGTTGTGTGTCTCCTTTGTACAGATGCCTCTACTATTAAGAACTTGGAGCTAATTCAGAATGCCAGGGATCCTGAAAGCGGTCACTGTTTTTACGGAGTTCTGAATCACACTAGGACAGCTGGTGGAGGTACTGGTAACTCACTGTCACTGAAATTGGTGCTTCTTTAGTTCTTTTTAATGCGCCTTATCTTGATTGCAAGAATTGCTTTGTTTCGACAGCCCGTCTGATGAGGTCCAATGTTCTTCAGCCTCCATGTGGTAAGTATGTTAATTTCAGCCTCAGTGCATTTCCAAGAACATTCAATCATGATGAACCCAACTTTCGATAGCTTTATTTGAAAATGTGACTGCTTCTGTTGTCGTATTTCTTGAAACATTCTTATCTGTCAGTAGTCCAAGAGAGAATATGAATCCAAGAGAAGTAAAACGTATTTCTCTGGAGAGGGAGTGCTAGCATGTGCATGGTATTAGAAGGAGCTGATCAAGATGACCGGTTAGCATGCATGCTGTTCTCTGATCAAGATGAAGGCATCAACCAGGAAAGCTTGGTTGAGAAGGCATCAGTGGCCCCCTCACAGGTGATGCTTAATTTCATTATTCTTGCAGATGCAGAGACTACAAATGTTCGTTTGGACTGTGTGGCAGGTATGTGTCATTGTAGAAAAAGAGGCATTAAATACTTTATACTGGTAAAAAAAAAAATGAACTGAAAATATGCAGGCTTTTACTTTGATTTCGACGTAATGACTTAATGTGTAGTTCTGTGTATTTGTTGTTTTGAAATCATTACTAAGAAAAGTTTCATTCTGCCTTTACAGAATTGACAGACAAAGAGGTACGAAATTTCCATGTTTTAGTTGCAGTGGTAACAACCGTTATGCGTTTTTGCTGATCTTCTCATTTGCTGTGCCTACGACATGCACTGTTACAGTCCAAGATTACTATTAACACTTTTTAACGTCGTTTTGTTATCTAGGAGCTCTTCTACGGATTACAGTCCGGTAAGTGATGTATCTGGTTTTGCCCGCTTAAGCGTCAGTCAGGAGCAAACGGTGGATTACATGCATGTTTCAAAGCTTTGAGCAGCGACAAAATAACCCTAAATATCAACCCAGAGTAACAGACCGACCAGTAATCCCTTGACTATTTATTCTCCAGGCTTTACTTGTATCTATATGTTGTGTGTCAGTTTATTTTCCCAATTAACGGAGCTGTATTATTAATTTTCACTTGCTTAATTATTTGTTTTGTTTTGCTCCTGTATTTTACTTGGCATCCCATCGTTCAAATTAATTTAACTGAAGGTGTCTTTTCTAATTTGGCAGTGGTAGGTCGGTTCTTGGATATTGACCACTTAACCTCAATGTGCGTTCAACTTCCTAAACAAGAAACAGTAAAAACTGCGGAGTCCAAGATCACTACTGTTATCTATCTGAAGCATACTCTGGAGCTTGTCGAGCCTCTCAGATTGGCCCTCAAGGACGCAGAAGCCGAACTTTTCAAAGCCTATTACGAGGTACTTGAAGATTAACTTCCACTGGTTTAAAAAAGCCATGGAATTCTCCGCTTTGTATTTTAGATCGTAGTGCAAAAATAGGCTTGTATTTTACATCAGTTTATTTTATATCTCGCAGTCTCTTAATGACAGCAGATTTGCAACCATTATGGAGAGGATTCAGACTGTTATACATGATGATACTCGGTATCAGAAAGGAACGCTCAACATGAGGACTCAGAAATGCTTCGCTGTCAAGGTACAAGAGCTATACCGAACTGTTTCAGTTTTTTAACTTGATAGTTCAGCTTTCGTTTGTTTTGTACAAAACGAATCCGTGCCACATGATGAGGTGAAAGACAGTAGTAGGCTTGTAACACAAGGTAAGCAGTTACAATTTTTTACGCAACCATCGTGCATCTCTCGTTAGATAAGATAAGATAAGATAATTTATTTCATGTCAGATTACACAGGGGGTGGTCTCCTACTCCCCCGAGCCAGAGGCTCATGATAAAAGTGTTTGATGTATCTACTTGGTAAGTTCAAGCTCATGCACTTATCAATACTAATTGTGACCTCTATTTTTACTTCCAATCATCTTTTAAACCATGAAAACTGGATGAAAGCCTCACATAAATGGTAAGACCATGCTCTCTTTTTTTTCCTTCTCGGTCTCAGGTAGATGAATATAGGGGCGTAAGCCTCTTTAATAAGCACCGCTTGTTGTTTAAGGGTGCGGCACACATTCAATTCAAGGGCAGCGCTTATTAATATTTGTACCCTCGTGTGTGGCGCTAATTCTTCTTTTCAGTAAATACTGACTTGATGTGATCGGCCAAATTTTCTCTTAATAAGTAAGCCATGGTTTTACATTGAAAGCTTCTCCAATATTAATACATAAGTAATATTTTCAGGCCTTCTTGACGTGGCGCGAAGGACGTATACTGAGATTGTGGATGACATTACTGGTGAGTAGAATGTGATACTCCGCTACCTTTAAAGTAAGTCTGTTTCCAAGCTGGAGGCTTCTTTATAATGTTAACTTTAGAAGACATTTATTTAGTAGTGTTGTATCTGCCTGTACACATGTGTAGTGTAAGTATTCTGAATACCGACCGATTCACACGCCGCATGTTTCCAATGCTAATTAAAATTGCAATCATGTTGCTTCATCGTACGCAACTAAGAGAAGTGTAATTTCCATTTGAATATATTTTCTCTTCTGACATTTGATGAGGCACTGTAGAGTAGCTCGTAAATAAATTAACTACGAACATATAAACTTACAAATACCTTCTTCCGTTTATAATTATGGCATTTCGCTCGCCGCAATTTCAGAAATGATCAAACAGCTCGGGGAGAAGCACAAACTACCCCTCAAAACTGGTTTTAACGGTACTAAAGGATTCTTTGTACAACTCACGCTAAACCGGGATCAGCATATTGACCTCAAAACGCTGCCGAGTGAATTCCTAAAGGCTGTTAAAGTCAGAAGTGCGGTCTGCTTCACCACGGTTGATCTGGTCGGTAAATGTATTTTATTGTTCTTGAATCGAAAGCAGTTACCTTGGTAGCGAGCTTATAGTGTCTTTGTTTGGGTTTATTTTATTCCTGCTTTGCTTTGCTGTTGATATTAAAACCTCTCTGGCCAGTGAGAACTTGAAATGTGTTAAATTATAATTGATATGAACTAGAGAAATCTTTTTTTGTTCTGCAGTAATTGAAAATTTCATAAAACAATTGCACTATTTTTGGGTTCCGTTTCTAATAAAACTTTTGCATTTCTTTCTTTACCTTTCCCTTCATCAATGCCTTTAGATAAAGCTTAACGGTAAGTAGAACTAGTTAATGAACAAATAAGAGATAGTGTGTTTGTTTCCTTATTACCAATCACTCTGAGGGATAAATTGCTTAAAGCGAGTCTCAAGTTCCTTTGCTGCTCCTTTTTTCAGATAGGATAAAGGAGTCTTTGAACGAAATCTACCTCATGACAAACGTGTAAGTTAAACATAAAAATATTTCGTTTCAAACTAGCGACCTCAAGCTCCCTTGGAATATAGGGGAGAAATAGACGATCTACATCAATAGTAAATATGCTGTCACCTTGCTAAAAGCTTTTTCATTTTTGAAACACTTGCAGGGTGGTATCTGAACTTTTGAGTGAAATCCGCGAACACATGGGATGCCTATACAAACTTGCTGAACTTGTCAGTGTGTTGGACATGCTGGTTTCCTTTGCCCACCTGTGCACTTTGTCCGACTATGGTGAATTCATAAGCAAAATACAAGTATTTTGCACGGGTCTTTCCAATGTGCTTCCTAATGCTTTAAAAATTAACACTGAAACATGTAGTGATAGTCTTTGATCAGTATTGAAGAGTCAGTTCTTAGTTCAGTCTCTGGGATACTGTTCATTTTCAATTTAATTTTCGTTTCGTAGAGTCGCCACATGTGGACGCGATCCAGTGTTATCTGTTTTATTATATATTTTTTTGTTATTCGTTGCGTGATGTGTTATCACTTCTCCCCAACTGCATATTTATTTCATTCTTCATCAGTGCGACCAGAATTCACTGACACCTTTGCGATTAAAAACGGACGTCATCCCATCCTGGATAAAATTCTTCCGGAGCCACCAACGCCAAACAACACGGTTGGTATTGCAATAAAATTTAAAAACAAATTTTAAAAAAAATCTGTGGTACATAGAACGTGCAGTTGAGAAATTTCGGCATAACGAACGAATGATTCAGGAAAAAAAAATTTAATTTCTTCCAAGTTCCGACTGTAATCTAGGCCTGATACTCACCAAAAGGAACATGCAGCGTTTTTTTCCTCGAGAAATGGTCAAGAAGGATTTTAATTGAGAGAACAGGGGCGTCATTTATTTCCAAACTGAGGAACAGTAAGACATGGTTGGTAATTATACAGTTAGTTTCCTCCGCGTCATGAGGCGCATAAGGCTGCAACTCTCGCCCTCCTTTCTCTGGCTTCGGCCCAGCTGCCCCACCCCTCTTAACTGCGTTCCTTTTACACTGTACCTCTCCACGTGGTATTCCTTCGTCCCACTTTCCTTTTTCCTTTAGGCGCGACCGGCTGCAGTTGTTTTTGACATTGGATTCATCGCCATCATGCAATCATCGTTCCTCTCCAATCTGACCACATGTCCGGCGATTCAGTCCAGTTCCATCAGTCTGGCTGACAATTAATATGCAAAAATCAATTCCCCCAAGGAAGGCTTTAAGTTTTTTAGTTGTTAGTGCTTTCTCTGGTATTTAAGTATTCTATAAAGTCAGATATATTTTTTTTAACTTTCAGTATGCAACTGATGGATCAAATCTCCTACTCATAACAGGTCCCAACATGGTAAGTACATGTAGAAATTGATTGAACGTTTAGCTTTATCCTCAGACTTCCTTGCATACTTTTACCGGGATGTTTTATTTGCTTGTAGAGTGGCAAATCCACATATTTGAAACAAATAGCGTTGCTTCAGATTATGGCGCAGGTTGGGTGTTATGTACCAGCGGAATACGCTTCATTCAGAGCTGCAGATCAGATACTTTCAAGAATCGGAAGCGACGACGACATCGAAACCAATTCCTCTACTTTTACGCTTGAGGTAAGTTCATTATCTCATACTAACTGCCGAGAAGCTCTTTTTGCTCAGTTCTCTTTGAGTTCTTTCCGTTAAAAAACCTCAGGAATGCAACAAGCAAAATCGCTTCTACATTTTTTTTTCTGGTGTTAAAATGATAATATAATATTTAACTGGACAGAAAAGATAACCGTAGGGATGTTTTGTTTGTAGATGAGAGAAATACATTACATTATTCAGGTGCGTTTGATTTGTTCAGTTTGAACTCGTTTTCGCATTTTTATTCCGTCCTTCGCCTCTAACTTGACAAACAAGTTTTGTTTATTTTTGTTCGTAGAACGCAAGTGACAAATCCTTAATCATCATTGACGAGCTAGGGAGAGGTAAATGCTTCGTAAAGCTTCTGCGTTTCAATGCACTTGCCATTTCTAAAAATATCATAAACCTGCATATAGAAGCCATCATGAACGATTTGATAGGTATCATTTCCAGACCTTGCACTGTAACAGCACACCCACCGGCACAACAACAACCACTATTTGCCTTATTCATATTGACCCTTATTGTACAACGATACATTATACTGACACACTAGACAAAACAAAGAACAAGATTGTCTTAGATTATCTAACGATATTCATGGTCCTCGTTTGAATTTTGTTCTCCAGGAACCAGTAGCGAGGAAGGAGTAGGAATTTGTTTTGCCATTGCTGAGGATCTTCTAAAAAAGAAGGTAGGGCTTGACTAGGGGGCCATTTGACGGAGATGGCCTCGTAGACAAGTAGCCTGGAATTTATTCATCTTAGAGAACCACAGAAATATCTTAAAACTGTTCGTAAATAATCACTGTAGGTTTCAAAACTGGAAGAATACATGCATTTGATGCTAACATCATGGTTAAGTCTAGCATGGTCAAGTACCAGGGTCGTATAGACTAATTAATTGTCTTAGTGTTGACCTATAGCTCATAAATGGATCTCAAAATAAAGTCCCTAGTGTGTAAAATTCACGTATCCAGAAAAAAATTAACTTTTGACTTATTAGAATTAACTACATGATATCCTACGTTTCGATATAAGACAAGACTGTGCTTTAAAATAGTGAGGTATTTTCTTTACCTTACCCTTTATATTTTTTTATTTTCTTCCTCAGACATTTACATTCCTTGCAACCCACTTCCTTGAGTTGACTACAATTGATACCTTGTACCCAAATGTTGAAAAGTGAGTTAAGATATATAGCTTGACTGATTGACTGACAGACTGACTGACTGACTGTCTAACTGACAGACCGACCGACTGAATGACTGATTGTCTGATTGATTGATTGATTGATTGATTGATTGATTGATTGATTGATTGATTGATTGATTGACTGATTACTAGTAGTATTTTCTAATTGTATCTACCAAAATGCTTTGTTTCATTTGCAGTCTGCATATGAAGATTCAGGTAAGTGTTTCTCCATCTCATGAGCAACCACAGGGTTCGTACGGGTCCTGGAAAACCTGGAAAGTCCTGGAATTTTACTGTGGCATTTTCCAGGACTGGAAAGTCCTGGAAAAGGGCTACTGGTCCTGGAAAGTGCTAGAAATCTGTTAAACTCAAGTAAAAAATGTGAAATGTATGGCAGACAGCGAGGAGAATTAATTTTGAGATCTTGGGAGTGAGAGGGTTACCGTGAATTTTAGAGACCTGGAAAATCAATCTGAGTCCTGGAAAAGTCCTGGAAAAGTCCTGGAAAAGTCCTGGAAATTTGTTTCTGAAAAAGGGTACGAACCGTGCAACCAGAATTACAGATCACGTCAAAGCTAGCAAAACGGAGAGGGAAAAATATACCTACCTGGCTGGATTTTTTTAAAATCTCACAGGAGCCACAAAGCCCTCTGAAATCTTACACTGGATGTTAGCGAAATGGGTTTGATAACTGCTTATTTTCAACGAGCTTTTGCAGCTTGTTTGAAATTTTCAATCGTATTGAAACTCCCATTGTATGTAGGGTATTTTCACGAAAAGCAAGAGATGAATGTTGAGCCACTGTACTGTGCTACGACAGAAAGAACGAGCAAACTCTTGATCATTTGTTACTAAAGATGGCCAGAATGAATAGTCCATAGTAAGCTATACAAATATAACGGTTCGCGAGAAGCCAGCAAGGCATAAAACAGTGAGTCAGTGTATGCTTTATTTGATCGGGTGGAAAACGTCTGTATCTGGTCAAAGGATCCAACACCCCAGGAGTTAATCGTTTTTCTCGGTGTCTGTAGCATTAAATGATAGGGAGTACAACTCTGTACCCCTGGGTACAAGTCTTTCGTAGGGTTAACCCCTAGCATTAAATTTGCTGGTACTCGTTAATGTACCTAAGTGACGAGAGGCCTGCCCAAAAACACAGCCCAATAGTTGGAAAGTTTAGTTACTAGTTAGTTAGCAGAAAGGTAAGTAACAAGTTGGTTAGTAGCCAACACTGAACAAGTATTTACAAAAAGAATTAAAACGTTTAAACATACTTAAAAGTTATGGAACTAGGGTTTTATTTTTTTGTTGTTTTGCTTTGGTTCTTTTTTTTTTTTTTTCATTTTTGGCAGAAAACGTTCTGTAACGAAGCTGCATGTGAGAAGATCACCTATACTCATGTGCTATCAAAAGGAAGAACTGAAGAAAAACATTATGGTAAATATCGTACACAAAAAGGGAAAACAAAAAAAAAATAGTTTACCCAATTACCCTAGATGAGGGATTTAGCAAAAGTGTTCATGAACCGGAGCATTCAAGCATTAGACACAAAACTTAAACATGATCAGGAGGGAGACCACGGCCCGGTTGTTCAAGGGAGGGTTAAATTAGTCTTGGCCTTGGGTTAGATTTAATCTGGAGGAGAAATTTCTCAGCAGCCGTAGGTTTGTAAACCGTCTACCGTGGAGTAACTCCAGCTTGAAGTCAACTCCGGCGTCCTAACCACTCGAGCAGCGTCTATTGTATCATCGTGATACAACGGATACCAAGTGACCTATATATCTGTGTTCAATGTACAGTGCAACACCAATACTTGTGTTTTGCGCGTGATTTTTATTAGTCTAAATGTAGGTGTTTCAGTTGAAAAAACCGTTTTACCCAACCTCACTAGGATCAGTTATTTTTTTCCCTCACACTCCACTCTAGGTTCTGAAACGCCATTTTTCCCCCTTCTCGTTGTACGACTTGTACTTCTTCCTCTTTCTCACTAAGTGACCTGGCTGTACTTAAACTTAAAGTTAAGAAACAGCAATCCTTGAGATAACCATAACTTTTAGGGTGCATAATCGGCTATAGGTACGGATTGATAAAATTTAAATTTACTTGTTGGAGGATGAAATTCATTTCGTCCACTGTGATACACTGTAGGTGTTCAGCTCGCTGAATTCTCAACGCTGCCACAGTCGATAGTGAGGGACGCTCGAGAAATTTCAACCGAGTTAACAAGACAGAAAGAGGTAAAGGGAAACTTTCTTGCATGGTGACTTTGTTTTATTTTTTACTTGAGGTGTACTCAGTTTGGAGAGAGAACAGTTCATTACGTGATCTTTTTGTTTGGGGATCATAGAGGTATTCATAACAATTCAAGTTCAGTTCATGTCATCGCCTGACAGTACTTAGACTACTTACTATAGTTTCGTTGAGTTTATCTTGTAATGGTATGCGCGGATCAGGAACAACATGGCTCTTCGTTGTCAGTAAGTAGCTTAACGTTATTTTTTATGTCTCTCTAGACTAGTCAGCTGTTGTCAGCAGAAAGCCGCCAACATATAGCAGTGTTCCGTTTGGCAACTAAGCTCCTCCAAGCTGGACGTAACTCACGCCTTGACAAAGCTGGACTGCGTGCTTATCTCTTGGGTCTTAAAAACCAGTTTGAACGAGAGTCTGCACCTGAAGTTGAAGAATAGAAATGCCAAGGCCGAGTTATAATATAATTCATGAAAATGGAGCCGATCAAAAGTGTTATATTAACACAGAGCTCCAAATATGTCTCCGATGATACAATCCAAGGCGACTCCCTTTATGCTGACTTCACATGATTAGTTTTAAAATTCAAAATGTACCTATAGAACGAGTCTGGGGAGACGAAGGCCGGAAAATGTTTGCCGTAACTGGAGGTCATTGCTAAGCTCACTCGGTGGGCCTTGGCTTGGGTCCAAAATCAATTCCTCTCTCCAAGTCATCGTCAATTACTATATTTAACTGTTTATAAATATGTTTCAGACTTTACGTCAGTATTTGATTATGGTTTATCAAATCCAGGTTCTTTCTTTATGACATTGTAAATTAATGAGCAATCATGATATATGGCGGTCTTAGAGTTGCCATTAAAGGCCCAGTTACCCCCATTGCTTTATGGCCGTTTGTCGTTGATTTGAAATGACGAGTTACAAGGATTCGAAGCGCATCATAGCAGGGTCTCGTCCACTCGAAATGTAACTTCTGTTGAATGATTCGAGCTATTCGAAATTTCATGGAAAGATTTCAACAGGAGGTCGCCAACACACACGTGTAAACCTTTAAGGCTCTCCGTTTCACTCAAACGATCATGATGACGCTCTAAGAGAATTGGAGATAACTGCCGCGGTAAGATCTTTTAAATAGCTCAGCTGAATATATGCACGACTCTGGTTATAATCTATATTTAACCAAAGGACCTAGAGTGTCCCATTATACTTCAGGAACCACAAAATGAAAGGACGGTTAAGTTGAACGTGCATGGAAGCAAAGAAGAGGAGCGTGTCCTCGCAAAACAGCCAACCTCGACTGTGCTGACTCTTCTACTGAAGTATTGAGTCCAAAGGCGTGAACCGGGTAAATACTGATGAATAATTGATCTGTCGCGTTAGTGGTCTTCTTCTTCTCGCCTGCATTTGCTTATAGATGTAATTCCATTTAAACCTAGATTTTTATGGCAGCAGTAGCCAAGAAACCATTTGTTATGTTGCCGGATCGCTACATGGCTGAAGTAATGCGGTCCTTCACCCTAAGCCAGGTACATTTCCTTTACATATCCATCCGTGAAACTGATACTTAGAAATGTAATAGTGGATTGTTGACTATTCGTCTATGCGATTGGTTTATTATAATTAATTTTAGATCAAAGGACTAAATTTGAGACACTATTTCATATTAAACTGGCCACAAAATGTAACAGTCTCTCTAGGTGTTCCATTGATCTTTTATGCAATCAAACACTATCGTTTCCATGTTCACGAATGTCATCATAACATAGATTTTGAAAACGTTGAAGTCGTCGGACATGAGGCACATTACACCCCTTGGCATGCTCCATTTGTTGCTTGTCCCGGTTCTCAGCTCTGTCTTTCATTGGAATCTGTTCTGCAACTCCTTCATTGTTATATGTGAATTTATGAACTTTGAAGCCTTCCCTTTTAGCCATAGTCTCGATGCTCCTTATAAAGCCTTATGGAGGAAATCCCTCTCATGCAGAGGCAAGCTTTTCTTTATTAGCTGAATAGATATGTCATTGTCGTCTTACCAGAAGAAACTCTGGGCATAGGTAGAGTCTTCTGTCATTTTGTCTTGTTAAAACGTGGCTTTGATATCGCCCTGGAGCCCATGAATCCTGAAATGTCCCTATCGAATCTGCACAGCACTCCGGGTAGATTTTATATTAGTGAGGTTCGGTCTCTGAAAGAGAATGCATCTACAAGGACTTTCCGTCTTTGCAGATTGCAAACAGTTGAAAAATGTTGGAATTTTGTTGCTTCTTTTGGCTCGTTTAGATAAACAAGTCGTAATAGGGGATATACCATACACGTCTATCGCCTTTGGGTTTGGCTTTAAACTCCCAACTTGCTGTTGAACCCGAAAAAATCTCTTAGTCCTGTACTTCTTCTTGAGACGCACCAGAGGCGATGTAGGCTAGTTGATAGCCTCCCACGCATGACCATTCGCTATCCCATTTATCTGATATGAAATCTACCAAATTTGATGGAATTTTCAATGTATATATTTCTGGATTTATTCCAAACACTACAAGTCTTAATTGAGGACCCTCGAGGGCCTTAAGTGTCCTAGAATAATTTCTTTTAGAGGCTAAAGCATTTATGTGACAACTTAAATATATTGTCAATAATATTCTCAGCACTTAGCACTCAGTTAGCCTTCTACGCAGTCATTCTTTTGACTCAGCACGTAACGAGCGAAAAGGATCGGAAGAATATCTGCGTAAGAGGCTACTTATAGTACTATTCTCTTTCACGCTCTGGGAACACCTAATGTTTTTTTTTTTTTTTTTTCTTTTTTCCAAGTCAAGAGAGATATCTTTTTTAAGCAATGTTTTTTTTACTGAGAACAATCCGTTGCTAGAAGACGTGGAACAACCAATACGAGGCAGTCAACGGTGATATATTTATTGATCCCCATTCCCTTCTCATGGGCTAATATCTTGATCTTCGTCTTAAATAAAATGACTGTCGTCTTAGGCTAAAGAACAGGATTTCCTAAATAAACAAACTTGACGAATACAAAGGGAAGATCACGCTCACCGAGCCAAACAACGTGAAACAAGAAGAATACGCGAGGGTGGATGAATTGCCTAACGTCCCGAACGACCAACGCAACATGATTTGATTATAGCAGGTAGACATTGTTCACAGGTCTTCACAGAGTGTGCATGACAAAGATGTGACCCGCTAGAGGAGATTTTAGAAGAATTTTCGGGGGTAGGATACTATTTCTACTATTTCAAACGGAACTGATGTACAACTGTCGAATATTTTGCCTCGACAGAACAGCTGAATGTTCCGGAATACACATAAATTAAACTTCAAACAATAGTCTATTTTACCTGAATTTTTTCTTTCTATTGTTCATGCGTATTAGCAGTATTAGCATGCAAATATATTCATTCTCTATTTTCCAATTGCCCAAAATTCACTCTGTTTTCCCCCCACATTTTGCATAAACTTTTGTTTTGAAATGCTCATAGGAATATGCAGACCTCCCAAGAACATTTCACAATAGTTTACCGGCAAACTTTGGGGGGCAAACAGAGTGAATTATGGGCAATCGGAAAATGAGAATATTGTACCGCAAGGTCAACTGTGTTTGTTTACGTGATGCTGAAACAGTCACCAAAGCAGCCTTACGTGTTTATTTATTTATTTATTCATTTATTTTTTTATTTTGGATTTTTTGGCTATCAGCTGCGCTATTCTCTCGTATTCTGTAGAAAAAAGCTAGCAAATAGCTTAGTTACATTATCATGAGTTTCTCGCCTCGCCTTACGCTAGTGCCACGATGTAATCACATGGTTTCGTTTTACTTAAGCATGCGAAATTATAAATGATAATTTTTCCCTTCTCGATAGGGGACGACAATTTTTTAATTGTCGTCGAAGAACATTATTTTGACCTTTGACCAATCAATTCAGCAATCGGTCTAACAATAAGTCAAATACACTCCAGCTATGTTACATAATATCGTACCCGCGAAACTGGTCTATAGTGTTATACGATTTTTCGCCTCGATCTTTGAATTAAAAATCTGATGGGTGCACTCGGTTTGGGCAACTATGTTATTTCACAAAGGATTACACCTAAAACAATTATGTGCAAATGTGTAATTTTCTTTTGTGTTATCGGAGAGCTTCAAAGTCCAAATGCACAGGCATGAAACATACGGTTTAGTTATTCATAAAGTCAGTTGACGTGAGACTTCTCCACGCTATCTTGTTGAGCCTCTTTACTTATACATTCAAATCCGCCAGTAGCGTTTAAATTTCAATTTTGTTTTAGTTGGAAACTGTCTTTAAAACTACAGGTCACCGTTTGGAGACCTTGCGCGCGACCAAAATTGATCTCATATGGAAATAGCGTCCAGAAACGTCAGTCACCATTGTTACATTAAAATGTACAAGTAGCGAACTTTTGTCTGGGGAAACAAGAAGCTCTTAACTTGCTGTACATTTAAACAACGAAAAATATGTTTCCAAACAGGTAGACTGCCTATAAACATACCTTGATTAAGATAGGTTGCCTGGACGCCCTCTCGAAAGGGTAAAACTAATAATAAACCACCAATGGGAAAAGGTAGTCTATTCGTTTACGGTGTCAAAGTCTGTATGCAAATTTGATTATATAACTAAGGGTTATTTTGATGCGTCGAGAGAACACCGGTATATCACGTGGATCATCAATTCCATTTTTATAAAGAGTTCACCGCACTACATGTAGCCTAATTAAATGCGAGGTCTTCAGTTCGACATCGCTACGGTTTACAGAATGTTAACTGAGACTCCCTCACTGCTTTCTTCAGTTGTTAACTAATCAGCCAATCATTAGCAGCGACAAGTCTAGCAGAAGTCAAAATGACCGAGATCACCAGAGCAGAGTTAACAGCACTTGACGAAAGCGTGAAAATTTTGAGCGCAAACCTTGATCAGCTGTTTTTATTGGTCATGGGATGCTGTATTTTCTGTGAGTAGGCATTTTTCATTGAAGTTATATTTTTACTTCGTTGATGTCTAGTCACTCCGGTGAAACGACAGCAAAGTTATTTCTAACATCAGATAGTGTGACTGACAAAACCAGACTTATACGAGGGACATCCTTTCCTCAGTTAACCAGAATGTAGTCCTAGTTAAATGAATACTACAATTTTTACTAATATATCAATACATCTTAACCCATGCATGAGATTTCTGTAAGGCGGTGATGCAATCAAAATCGGAGATGCCGTCCAAAGACGTCCAAATTTCCTTTACTAATCAGCTTTGATTGCGTATACGTAAGCTACATTGTTTTACATATCGACAGAAAGAAAAATATATAGCAAATTTTTCCTTCCTCCTCAAGTCCACAGCTCTCATGTACATCCTAGCCAATTCGGTAGTATACATCTTCACAATATCAGTAGAGAAAAAAACTGAAACTGACTATATAAGTTTTAGTCAAGGGGGAAAAATTTTTCTCGTACGTTAAGGATTTATAACAATATAAAATATTTCTTTTTAAGGTTGCTTAAATTTATGATAAAATATACGTCAATAGCGTCTTAAATAGGACCAAAAATTCTATTAAACGGCGAGACAACTCAGCAAAAAATATCCGCGATTTAGTATTGTTTTCTTGGTGTAGCTAAGAACGGGAGAACCAGACAAGCTGTTTGTGCGAACAGGCATTTTACAGTTGAAAGATCCCAGAGAATGTTATTGGTAGGGATATACACCGGAGTGCATCCTGACAAGACTTATATTCTTAACTCAGTAAGGAAACTAAAGGACGGAAGAAATTAAAATACAGACACTAAGAACAAACGAGGGACCGGAATAGTGATGTCGGTCCCTTATCAACTATCACAATGCTGACGAAATACCCTCGGCAAACTTGATTTTCAACACCTGAAAATTTTCTGCTTCGTGCGTTGATTAAATTAAAGTTTGTTTCATAGCAACCCAAGGCAGGTCGTGCTGGTGGTTGGTGTGCGCCTGTGTACCGCACACAAGAAACTCATATCATCAAAGACCAAACATCCGACCCTTGAGCTCACTAACAGAAAAAAAACAGCTAAATAACGAAAATAACAATATTTATTACCATTTTTACCGATACACGAGGACAGAACCATAGATCGATTTCCAATACGTTAGCTCATATAGCCTCCGCCTTGGTCGGTTGACTTTCGCTACACTGATTACGTAAGAGAGCGTCTACGATTTACAGCCAAAAGCTCTATATACATATGACGACTTACTGGATTTACAGGATACTTTCGGTTGGTTCGCTTCTTCACCTCCCATAAAAAAATTTGTCAGTCAATATCTGTTTCTTTCTACATCATTGCTATCAAGAATTTCTACATTGGTTTCGTTGTAGAGACTTGACTTCGAGAACCGAGTTGGCCCTATACCTGGCGCTGTTTTGAGGGTTCACCAATAATGCCTTTATTAATACGGCGCATTGCAACGTTCATTACTTCTGAATTTCTTTCATTTCTCTCAGCTACTGTTCATTACATTCCTTATCATTGCTAAATGGTTGTTCTGACTTGTTCTTTTCTTTCAACTTTCTTTCCCATGTTTTTGAGCCGTGAGTAAACCCTTAGTCAGCTCTCCATCAAAAGTGCGAGCTCGATATTTACAGTGTCTTTCCTGATTGTCATGGTGGTATTTTTTCTTAACATTATCAGACATTTAATAAGTCTTAAATGTAAAGCTTGCTCGTGCGCTCGTTCCGTACTCTCGCTGAAAGAGTTCCCACCTATATTCTATTAGAAAGCCGGCCCCTGGGCGTAATATATAAGATACAGATATTTTTCGAGGTCGCCCATGAAGCAGCCTCTGTTTAATTGTGTATAAAATAGCCAGTCCTGTCTTATTGAGTACCAAAAACACCGTCATGTCCTTAGTACTATTTCGCCAGGGGAACATGATGACTTCTTGACGCTTCTTCTGCTATTATATAATAGAGATAAAAGGAAACAAGCACTGTTAAAGCAATCAATTCGAGCTTGATTGTGAAAACGAACCACTGATGTTTCGCATAAGTTAAGAATAGCAAGTTTCTCAAGTAGAATGGTTGAATTAACTTTTTTTGACAAGAAATGAGGTGTTACTCCGACAACAAACGTAAAAATGAAACATTCACTTCAAGATAAAATTCCGCCCTTTGACGGCATTAAGTCATGAAAGCAAAAATTCATCACAAATTTGGCAACTCAGAGCAAAGTTGCGTTTCAATACGTCCCTGACACAAAAGAACGTGAAAAGGCTCTGCAGACATAAAGTATTCCTGCTGCCTTGCTTTCGAAAGCCACTAAAAATTTTCTTGGTTTTTCTTTTTTGGATGTTTAATTTTTTTTTTTTTTTTTTTTTTTTTTTTTTTTTTTTTTTTTTTTTAAAATTTTTATTTTTATAAATTTTTTTTAAAAAA
>Ga0126339_10000559_pt1 | contig 21261 bp, 7 predicted proteins | sample OrbTmetagenome_2_FD_92532 | JGI IMG/M metagenome (GOLD analysis project Ga0126339, IMG submission 92532) | Coral microbial communities from Petempiche,Puerto Morelos, Mexico - Orbicella T R C metagenome | ecosystem: Host-associated > Invertebrates > Cnidaria > Coral | place: Petempiche,Puerto...
AACAGCCGTTCAAGACAGCCAGATTGTGGTATCTGAAGTAATGAAAGATAAAATAACTTCTTTCATTAGGCAGATGACTTTATGGTAGTTGGATGTTTCTTTAGCTGCAGGAATATGTTTTGATCCCACGTTTGCTTTCCTTGGTGATAACATATAAATTGCATTCTGTTGTGTATATCAATTAGATGGCAGTTTAGATTTATAAGTAACTTTTTCGAAGCAGAAGAAGCCATATTTAACTGTTGTGCAATACGTATTGATATCTTACCCGACAGACATGAGAGAGAAGCGTGTTGAAAACTCAAGTTTTTCTGGGAGGAGTTGTGTATGACAAAATCCATCTGTGCCTTTTAACCCGTGCCTCTGTTCTCCAGGATTGATTGTTAACAAAAATGTGTCAGGGTTTCTGTTGACTAGACACTAATTAAATTGTGAATTTTACGATCCTTTTCAATGCTGACTTTTCGCTTAACCTTTTCCACTATTCTTGCTAATTTTAAACCATAGCTCCAGTTGGTCCCTTGTTGTTTCCGTCTTTTTCTTGTTAGTCTGCTTTGTTCGTGATACTCATCTTTTCAAAGATTATAGCGAATGGGAAAGGATATCTTTCAGACATTATAACTCACTGACATTTTATGTTTCACAACAAGTTTCAACGTTCTTGTTTTCTCGGTCACAGATTTCGGACATACCGGACGATAGACACGATGTAAGTAGCTTATTCAAGAATTGAACTCCCCCGGTTGCGTTTACCATTTCTAGTTTGGAGCGAGGAAGCATTTCTTCGGTCAGGTTTGAGGATTGCGACAAAGAGACAGAACTCAGTAAAGAAAGAGAACCTAACAAAGCGCCGAAGGAACGTAGTAAAGCGCCGAGACAACCCAACAAATCGACAGAACCCAACAAAGCGACAGAACCCAGTAAAGAAAGAGAACCCAACAAAACGCCGAAGGAACGTAGTAAAGCGCCGAGACCGCCCAACAAATCGACAGAACCCAACAAACGCTGAGAAAACCCAACAAAGCGACTGAACTCAGGGTGCGTTCCTTTGGGATGATCTGGATCAGGATCAATGATCCAAGATCATTCGGATCATGGTGCATCAAAGGAACCGATGAATCCGTGACCAGAGTGGATTCGGCGGTTCCTTTGATGTACCATGATCCGAGTGATCTTGGATCACTGATCCGGATCCGGATCACCCCAAAGGAACGCACTCTCATTAAAGAAAGAGAACCCAACAAAGCGGCCAAACCTAGCAAAGCGTTAGAAGTCGGAACAAAGCAACAGAACACAACAAAGGGACAAAATACAACTTCACATCGCGGAAAGACAAGTCCCTACAAAACGAGTATGTAGATTCCAACAAAATGACCAAAACCAACGATATACTCGCAAAACTGAAGTGATCTGAACCCAAGAAGTTACGTTGAACCAGTATTTTTCTATCAGTACAGTGCTAGGTACAGTTAACATTCTTTTAAATAAAGTAACTGAACCGATCTCAATCTGGATTTAAACAGAGCAGGAGCCGTTGGATAGTGATACAGAAACTAGTCTTTCACCGCTGGCTGAGTATCTTTTAACGGAAAAGAATAGATGAAGTTGTTTTGATCACAGGATTTGGTAGGGCATTTTGACTTTGTAACATACTACTGAGAAATTAAACAATGGGGAATCTTGAAACAAAAACCTTACTCTAGTCATCTAAAACTTTTTTTCATTTTTCTGTGTTCTCATTTTTCATTCCACTCTATACAAGTGGCTTAATGACCTTACTGTCTTCCACTCAATTTCAAGATGGGGTCTTTTCTCCATATCAAAGATTAAAATGGATTCACCAAGAACATACTTAGAAAAACGATCTTCAACTTTCACATCCTATTCAATGGCCCAATATTTTCCATTTTCATTTTCAGCCTGTTTGGCACTGTTATACGTGGTGTTCCCACTACACTTTATCTATAGTAAATACCGTTGTTTTTTGCTATTTTTCATTTCAACTTTTGAAATTGAAAACGACATCTGGTACATTGGTTGTAACAGTTTTCAGAGGCACAAACAAATGTCTCCACGTCCGTCGATTAATTCATTGTGATTTGCGCTCTTGGGGGTAAAGTACTCTTGAGAAAAAATCTGGAAATCAAATATTTTACACCGATTTTGAACAGACATCATCGTGTCTCAGATCAAAAGCTGTTTTCATTAAGGATTGAATTTGCTAGTTCAATCAATGTCAGACCTCGGACCTGGGACCCCAGTGTATGAATTCGTTTGCATTATAATACCTTCCTTCCCATACGCTTCCTTCCTAATTTTGCTTCATCTGCCGGAGATAATTGCTTATTCATGGATTGTACACCGATATCTCACCTTGTCGACCTGCTGAGGTATTTCGCGAGTGAATAAAGGGCTTGTCCCTCGATTATTTTTATCTTAGAGGTTTTATACCGTCGATATCTTCCCAATCTTATAAGAACCTATCCTTTAGTACATTTCACCGCCCCGTGTTAAGGGTCTATCAAACAATCGCCCCAAAATGCCAGAGATATTTTCAGCTGTTTTCGGTTGGTGGTATTTTCGCTTTCCACACTGGCGTGGTTTACCAGATGAAAATAAAGTCGGCTACAATTGTTTCTCTTTGTTTCAAAAGGGATCAACAGCAAACAAGATTCGTACAAAGACAATCTACTCATACGGGAATCTGTATATACCAGTCAATAAATCAATTATTTCTATTTCTAGAAAGATAACATTTTCATTTTGAAGGGTGTGTAAGTTTATATCAGGAAAGATCATCACTGATCGGTCCGGCGTGCTTTCTTGTTTTTAAAATATTGACATATTCTTATCAAAACAAGTTGATTGAGAAACACCTTACAACACCCATTTATTGCGTGCGAGCGCATTTGTGTAAGGTTTTCTTTCAATGCCACCCTGCAATTTTGAGATTTTGAAGAAGAAATGCTTGCTCTCTTAAAACTGAGTAAATGAGTGCAAGGAAATCATTGTTAATGTGAAACGCTTATAAAACCATTACGGTTCGTCTAAATCCAATAAGATTTTCACGAAACGGAAGTTTGAATTATAAATCTTTTCTTTTGATTAAGAACACTTGACAGCGGGTGTTACAGTACAAAACCTTTTATCATGAAATACGTAAATACTATTTCATTCACGTCAATGGAACTATTTTTACCTTATCGGTAGGCCGGAAAACAAAGAATAGTTTGTGAAGATTGAGCCGCGCATTTCCTCTTTTAGACTACGTTTACAGCGGGAAGGGTCTAAAATTAGCCACGAAAATTAGGGAGAGGAAAATTTCTAGAGCTCGAGGGTGCAATTTGTTTACCAAGCTACAAGATTGTTTTAAACAGGAAAGAAATAAACATACGGTAGGCGAAATACGAACTACTCAATTCAGCAGAACAATCTTTGGAATAGAGAAGAGACAATGAAAGATTCAAGCACTGAATTTTCTAAGGGTTAGGTTTTGAAAACTGTGATGACAAAATGGCTAAAAGTTTCAAACTTTCATTTCTCTCAGAATCTGCGTTTCGATCTTCCATGTCCTGGGCATTACCTCGAATTATGAACAAGCGCTTTAGTAACTGAGAAAATTTCTTAATTTGTGCGGCATCTTAAGGATTTTAAATCTTAACCACATCAAAACAAATAAAATCAGAATATAGTCCTAATAAAAGAAGTGAAAATAAAGACCATCTCCCTGTCCCATTTTTGAGTTTCCTGTCGCGGCGTTTTATCTACGAGATGCCGTTTTCCAGCGCAATTGCACGTGGACATTTATTTACGGAAATCTTGTTTTTTTTTTCCTGGCATTTACGACACGATAATACACTTAGATTGAAACTGGAAGCTTGGGTAACCAATCGAAATAGTTCAAGTGCCCCGCACCGCCTGGGATTAACTGGAGTTTATCTTTCTTGCGGTTTTCCAATAATCTTTGGAAACTTCGTTGTCCCGCCTTTGATCATGGCCCTATGTAAACGAGTTGCTTTGTATAACACCCATCCCCCTCTTCCTGAAGACATCAAATTTCGAACAAAATATACAACATATCTTGTGAAAACCCACAAAAGACAAATAACCTCTTGAATAAAAACGCATCAGGGCATTGCCGGTTCCGCATCATTAGGTGACTAGGAGCATTTCTACTCCTTCCTTCTGGATAGAGTGGCAGTCTATCATAGGGTGACCTTCCCCGCTCCCCGCATTAAATCTACCGGTATCCATTTAAATACTTGGGTCGAGCCGGCGGAGCACTGTGAGAGTAAAGTGTCTTGCCCAAGAACACGACACAATGGCCCAAACCTGTAGTCCAACTCAAATGGGCCACCGCGCCACTAAATTCTTAAACATTGTGACCATGGTTACAGTAACTTTCACACTACCCACAAGATCGACAGAAAAGGGTTTTCCTCAACAAAGCTAACATTGAAAAATAGACTATCAGTCCAAAAATCAAATCACCACCATGCGCTGAAGAGTGTAAAAGGCCCTTTACAGCAAGGAGGCTAAAAGTGTGACCGCTATTAATTTATTCACATTCTCGTACTATCCAATCAGAAACCAAGAAAAGCCATCTTCGGCCTCTGATTGGATAGTCTTAATACATTAAAGAATGTGAATTAATCATGTAAAAAAAATGTTCACACTTCTGGGCTCCTTGCTCTAAAACATTCTCAAGCAATCTTAGCACCAAAGGGCTTTTAAGTCTCTCATGAGAGTAATAAAGAAAAATATATTTCTCTCGCAAACAGGTGAAGAGTCGAAACAAGGCATTGAAGTAGACAAAATTCTCACCACGGACAAATGAGAGAAAAGTCGACAATTTCCATGCCAGCAGTTACCTTACATTCCGCAGGTAACAACTTCAATTCAACATATAATTCTCTTTATAAACTAAATAAATTGTCGCAAGTCGCCTTTGCGAATATTAATTAAAGCAAATTGTTTTGGTTTGTCACAAATTCTCCTAACTGACATTAATAAAGAAAGTATAACAGTTGGTTAGGAGAATTAACATTTTGAGAAGAATAATCAAAAGTACATTCACCCTGCAGCTGCTTCTAGGGATACAAAATATTAAGAAGAATTGATTCCGAAACAAATGTCTTGGTAAATTAGCCTTGAAGGCAAGAATCCCCACCCTGTCATGTGCGTAAATATTGCCTGTTTTACTTAACTTGATTAGCTTTCAGCTACAGTGAATAATCATATCTGGCACTAAATAAATTAGGCCTGTCCACACTCGCCAGAGGAATTTGAAAACGGAGGTTTAACTCTGAAAACACATCACATGCTTTCCGTCCACACTACGCCGGAGAAATTTAAAAACGCCATAATCACCGGTCATTTTGATTTCTGTTTGAGAAAAACTCGGTCAGGGGAATCACATGGTTATCGTGACACCATTATTTTCGAAACTCTGCGTTTTCAAAATGTTTTCCATCCACACGAAAACGAAACGTCGACGTTGAAAAATTCCGTCAGTTTGAAGGGCGTTTTTTGAAAAGCTCCGTTTTCGTGACGGATTGGTATTGACGACACGCCTAATCGTAGAAATAAAGCTACGTCTTCAAATTTCTCCGCCGTAGTGTGGACTGTGCTAGCTCATTCATTAGTTCGTTCGTTCATCCATTTATTCATTGTGGTAAAGTTTCCCTTATTAAACAGATTAAGTTATGCGAAGCATGCAACGCACCTCTTTTAATAGGATCTTTTCACATGACATCCATGCTCCTGGTCAAAGGGTCTGGATTAAAATACCCAATTAAACATGCTTTGCCTGATAATTGTTTCTGGAAACATTGGTGCTTTAGCGTCTCCGTTTTCCTATAATATCGATGTTTGAGGCTCAGCTAAATTATCGGTAATGAGAACTTTGGGTAAGGTTTGGGTCCGCATTTTTTTTGACAGGGATGTTGTTAGGTTTTCTGCTTTCCTTCCCCCCTCACCCCGCATCACGTTTTTTGTCCACACTACACCGGACACCAGCAATTATCGGTCATTTTGGATTTGTGTTTGAGGAAAACTTAGACAGGGAAATCACATGATTATCGTAACGCTATCGTTTCCGAAAAGCTCCGTTTTCAAAATGTTTTCCGTCTACACGAATACGAAAAGCTGGCGGTTTCAAATTTCTCCCGTTTGAAGAGCGTTTTCAAAAAGCTCCGTTTTCGTGACGTATTAGTGTAGAATACGAGTAGTCCCTCTTTCACTTAGTTCGTCGTGTGTGACGTGAAAGAAAATCGTGAGAAAAAAATGGCCGCGCGAACTCCCTGCGAACTCCTTTCGCGCGCGTCCCACCCCCAGGATTTCACGCGGCCACTTTTTTTCGCGGTTTATTTACGTCTCGCTCGACGGACTAAGCGAAAGAGGGACTACTCGTAGTCTAGATTAGGGTGGACGGTAGAACTAACCGCATAAATAAAGCTGCGATTTAAAATAATTCCGGAGTGTGCCTCATACAGTAAATGTCAAATATAATGTAAATGAAGTGTATGTTGCTTGCCACAATTTATACAATCTATGTCAGTTAATTGACTCTCAGGAATTAAAGACACATAATCCAGCAAGTCATCTTTGGTCCCATTCTTTTGTACTCTTTCTACAAAATTAAGTGACCTATTTTCAGCACAACTGACAAAGTGACATGGCGCTGAAAACGTTTACCCTATCTACAGCTATCACACATCAAGAAATAACTCTTATAATTGCTGTTAGCGCGAAGGACGAATGACGCTTGGTAATTTTTTTTAACATCCTGGGCTGCCACGCCTAGCTGGAAGCCTTGTATTGGTACCAGTCCTTGTTGCTGGCAACCTCTTCTTGGTACCAGTCCTACACTGTTATAAACAGTTCTCAATAAATCCCCGTATCTCATCAATAATTACAGTTCTCTGAGAGGGTTTTTCAATTCCACACTGAAAGTTCTCTATCGGCTCGTGCTCAGTACTGTCGATTGAGAGATATTCTATAGACTATGAATCATTAGAGCAGTTTTCAAATGATGTTTTAGAGACGAGAAAGAAAGAAAAATCAGTGCTTGCAGTATGTTATATACCCGCTTAAAACAAAGATTCCTCTTCAGCCAACCATAATCAATGGTTACTTTGTAAACCCCGCGCTTAACACGGATTCCATATTTCCAGCGTACGCCACCAGTTTGCGAGTCTTCCCGCCATTACGTGCCACCACTTCTTCGTTTGCCTGCGCTTGTTCCTGGCCCATACTTCCCACTTTTGCACCAGTTAGACGTCTTCCTGTGCTTGCCATTGGTTACAAGTTGTGATCAGTTTATCTCCTTACTTGTGGCTGCAGGTATTGATCAGTTTGCGACAGTTGATACAGAATTAAACTGCTATAAACGAGCGAAATAGAGGCATACCTGTCGAAGTTAATCACCTTTTTCGTAAGGAAAAAAACTACAGCCTAACTAATCAGTTATAAGACAATTTTCGTAAGAACAATTGAATTGCCCTTTTCAAACATGAATTCTCAGTACAGATCTTTGTGCAGTTTGTGCCATTTTTCAATGTGTCTGCTCGGTGATTCAATCATTGACTTCCACTGCTCCTGCCCAGAATCAAACGAATCAAATCCAAGAATAACCGTTCCCAATCCCCCACCGCCAACGTTGATCTCGGAATGATTGACAATCTTGAGCACTACGGTAGTAAGAGATATCTGGTCAGCGGACACATTGAAGTTGAACTTTTCATTGAACACCGGATTGAGGCTGCGTCTTTTGACACGTGTGTTGGCTTTGGATAAGCGGACGCCATCACAGTACAGGGCGAGCTTAACGTAAGGGTCTGCAGAAGGAAAAGCATTCAAAGTTAAGTTGGCTCTCACTTATTGCACAACCATACCAACTTTTCCTATGAACATTGGCACTGGATTGTAAAATGGAGAAAGTCTGCAATTCGTTATCGATCGTTATGTGACTTGTATTTTTCACCATTTATTGATTGGGGAGTTATAAGTTATCTTATTCTACATGTAGTTTTACTTTTATTTTTATTCTGTTTTTGCTTTTTGAAATCAATGCCTTCGTAGGTGCCCGCAGTAACTTACCTGTGCGGTCAGCCGTTGCCTTTGGTAAGCCGCGAATCTTCGTGACTGTTACAATGAGTCGGCCGCTGATTGGTCGAAAGCATAAAGAAACACAAAGCTCTCCAAGGTCGTCTGCCTCCATCTTGAAATTTAAGAGAATAAAGATGTGGGTTTGTGAGATTAATATCAAATTTAAGAAATGATTTCCGACGAAAAATTTTGAAAAAAAAAAAAAAAAACACGTAAAGAATCTGAAGGACAATTTACCGGGTTTGTCAAAGGTCGCAGGCGCGAAATTCAATAATTTTCGTATTTTACAAAATGGTTTTAACTTACTTTAAGAGCAATCTCTGTTTTTCTGTAAAGATCTACGAACGAGAGGCAACAGGCAATTAACAGAAAAAGCTGACTACGGTAAAACAAGACGGAACACAAGGAAACCGACTCGTCCCCAGTTTTTGCACGGCCGAATTTCTTCGGCTGGCAGTCTTAGTGTGAATGTCACCGATAAATCATCCCCTTATTGAACAAAACTTAAATTGAAACGGACGAAGATAAGTTTTGACAATAATTTGATAAACAAAGCGTAACTGAAATGGCCACAAGACAGTTTCTTCCTAATAGTTCGCATACCCAAAAGGATAGAGAAGCATTGAGAGGTAAGCCTCTGCCCTTCCCTCGACCGTGTTTTCTCAACATTTTGAGCCTTGCATTCTCAGACCCTTGCTGTAGTGTGATCTAGTCAACTTACCCCGTAGGGATGCGGAGGTGCAAGATACAGCCATTTGGTGATTGAGAACGAGGCTCTGTTTTCCATCAACTTCAACTCTGACAAGGGGAAAAGGATCTCTCCTATGACGTCATCACCATAACGGTCTTTCAATTTGTCGTGAAAATTCACCACCCTGAACTTAAGCTCGTATTCTTTGATTCTGTCTTTTGAGAAACCTGAGATGACAAATGTCTCGTTAAAAACAGGGTCTGGTGTTCCTTCGATGATCTTGGTGCGTTGCCAACAGTATTGCTGCGGGAGCAGGGATATCTTCACCAAAGGGTTGATACCTTCCTTATTGTCAGCTATGGGAAGATCGACCGCTTTTATGATGTTCACTTGCAGTTCTGTCTTAGCGACATTGTAGTGAAGCGCGAAACGAATCTTTCCAAGTTTGCCATCTGTATTGTCAGGCGAAGGTGTTCTGTCTTCACCTATGAAGCCAACTTCATTTAAGTTTATCTCCCTTGAATTGCTTTCTGGTAAATCTAATCTCTTCTTTTCAGGCGTCGCTGGAATATTAGCGCCAGAATTTGCTTTCTTTCTTTTCGCAGGGCTGTTTTCATCCCCAGAAACGCCAGAATCCTTGTCTTGTGTAAAACTTTTCTCTTCTCTGTCGACCTCCTCTTCAGTCTTATCCAAATTATCCTCAAGTGACGCATGCGTACTAGAGTTAGAGTCTTCAACATCCGGGGCACTCACTGGAGATTTCTCACGTGACCTGCTATCTGTCTCTTCCCCGGATAGGGAGCTTTCGTCAATGTAGGTTTTTGCATCACCATTCACAACATCGTTAGAATAGTTACATAAACGATGATAGTAGTATTTTGTCGGAGGAGGACAACCATAACTACGATTCTTCGTCTCTTGAACGTTCAAAGAAACGGTTTTAGGGAAGGACGAATCCACGACTTTGTCTCCCATAACAACTTGAATCTTTTCCGATGCTTCCTTCACCGCCTTTTCTCGTGAACGTTTACCCGTTAAATTCTTGTACGCGCTAACTCCCAGAATTATAAACAGGTAGCCGAGAGCGAGGCCAATGAGAATTGGCAAAACCAGGATGCCAAAGAGACATAACAAACCCGTGTTGTTAGAAGCAAAACGCGTCATAAAATTACCTGATTGTGGCTTACTGCGAGGATCAAAATCTAAAAAAAAAAAAAGAGAGAGAGCAGAAAAGTTTGTGCGTTAAATATACAATGAATATTGGGATTCCCTCAATAATATTTAAATGTCGGTAACCTATATTATATTTCATATTTACAAAGTGTAAAGAGGTTTTTGAAGTTTTTACGGTTTTTGCAAGCTGCTATATATATCGTGATCGCTCAGTTCAACACGAAAATAAACATATAATCGCACAATAAAATGGCTATTTTATTCCTACTGAGATTATAAATCAAAATATAGTTTATACCCACATTTACCAACCGACGCAACCGAATTTGCAATTCCCGGACCAATTATTTGAAGAGGGCTCGTAAAAAAAAAATCAAAGCGACTGAGAGAAAATTCAAAGGACCTAAAATGACGGATGAAAAGATGACATTGAAACGGTTAACTTAATTCAGTAATGAAATATCTTACCGCGTGTTTTTCTGTTATTGTTTTCTGCTCTGGCCGATTTATAATATCGCTGTGAGCTCGACAGAAGAGGTGCCATGATATTTTCTGGAGTACACACAAGACCAGTCGAGATCAACACGCAGTTTAGCCTCGCACATTGCCAGTATATCGCATATAATTTTAGCCTTTGCGTATAAATTCACTTCTCTCTTATCAATTCATGATCGAATCTCACTCGCATTTTCATAAGACCAATTTTCAGCGGGATGCTTCACAATTTTACAAAATTTACGTTGTCGCATTGTGAATAATCATTTACATTTGCATATGAAAAGATCAACGTGTCTATTTTTGTTAGTTTTTTCGGCCGAGGCAATTGTTTTACAGTTTGCACAGGTGGAATGCGGTCACTCATTGCTACAATAACACGATAGCCAATACAAACACTTGTGAAACTGTATAAATATGTTCATATCAGACCAGGAGATACATGTCAAATGAAATTTTCTACCCTTTTCATTGGAAAATATATTCGAAAGTAAATTGTTAAAATTAATGCTTTGAGCATGCATGCAGGAGAGTTCAATTGCTGTTGCCAAGTTAACAACATACATTAGCTTCGGAAGCTGTCAGATATAAAGGAAAAAAAACAGCCCGAACTAACACAAATTTCTGTCTCAACTTTTAATTTCACCTTCTGGGAAGACCTTTAAAAACACTCTCCTCCCATGTCCTCCGACTAGTATTGGAAAGAATGATAGAAATTAAGTGTGTGCCAGGATGGCTTCGTAAGTCATATTTCCTCAACGTGTATTTTTAACCGTTCTTTCGATAACAAAATATTATTCTTAACTCTTTCTGCCACTAAAGCGTTATTTCTATTAGCGCCATCTACCATTCGCTAACTTCATAAAATCCACTTTGGCGCCAAAATCGAGTAACTCACTATGATTGGTCAGTATGTAGTGAAATGTTTTGGCAGTGGCAGACAGACTTGCTACACTGCTTCAAATCGAGACTGCTACAGCTGATTTCGAGAGCTCAGTGAGACAAAATTATTTTCTCCGCTTAATATTTCATCTTTGAACTATGCCGCATTTGGGCTCAAGTTCATTTGGAAAGCATTCATTCCTTACTTCAACCATCAAAACTATGACAACGCTTGTATGAAAAAAAGGTCTTAGAGTATTTTCAATAACTGTTTGTTGAGAGTCAAAGATTGGCGTCGACTTCATAAATTAAGGAAACTTTCCTCTATAAACTTAAACGCAGCACTTCATATAGTATAATTAATAATTCCCGCACAAAACGAACAAAGGCCAAGCAACAAAACGATTAGAGATCAGTAATACATTACTTTAGTGTCTATTTGAATTGTTACTCAAAGTCTCAAGTAAATATCTGTTTATGACTTCGGAACTATCACAAACCATCTCCTAAAAGCTGGTTTTCAGCGTATCAAGAGAGGAAAGTAAAGAATTAAAATTGGTTTTATGGTTTAACGCCATATTTCTTTGTTTAGAACTAAATTGGTCGCCGCTGCAATGGTTCTGCAAAACTCTCTGCAAAACAATTATCGCTAACTAAATCAAGCGTTCTAGAATTAGCTTTAGCTTGCTAAATCAAGCGTTTCTTACCCTTAAAAGTAGGTAGCGTCATGCTTGGGGAATCTAGAGATTGCCGCCATTTCATCATGGCGTCCAAACAAAGGAATCGATCCTCTTCCACAAGAAGTGACGTCATCATGGCCACCGGCAGTGATCTGCGGGTCCTGTCGCTTTCATCTCAAGCGCAGGAACGTAGCATGTTACAAATATGTTATAAAAGTGCACTGAAATGCGCCAATACGATGTGGAGGGTATTTCCAAGATTTACAAAGCGAATAGAAACCGGTGCTACATGAACTAACCTAAAAAGCTTTAATAACACAGACTTTACATATTACACGCTGAGAGAGTTGAGAGCAACCGCACTGAGACACATACAAATGCCTTTAGACTTAATATACAGTCTAAGTTAGTCACTATCATAAAACGTACGGAAAACTCTGCGCCTAGGGTCCAATTTCCTCGAGGTGTTAAACATGATCTTCTTTGGCTCTCATATTTAAAAACGCATGAAGCGTGCTACCGAAAAAAAAACAAACTTCAAATCACCACTTAAACAATTGAACAGAGACAGGTGGATCTATTTATTTCATTTACACTTGCTTGTGATGAAAGATCACACGATTTCTGTCTCTTGAATTTCAATTATCTTCGAAAGAGACACTACTAGCAAAATCGGGGACAAGCGTCTCTGTACCAGAGAAGACTGAGCGAGCAAGATACTTTTTGGTGCTCCTTTGGCGCGGAAACGATGGAAATGAAAGCAAAGTTTATGACGTCACTGTTGCCATAACTACTCTGAAGTGCCTTTCTCACGCCACGCGCGACACGTGACTGCTGGGGTGAAGTTCAAGTGGAAGATGCTGGAGGAGGACGGCGGAAATTTTAACGGGGTGTTCCCTTTGGATTATGGAAATACTGTCAAATGGAACTAAACAATACGCTTTGAGTAAGTATTGCTTAAATCTTTTACTTCGTAAAATGTTATGAAAGCTATAGGGGTACATAGTTCGACCTAGAACAACGTTATATTCGTTGTAAAATTTGCATCCCATACTGAAAGAATTTGTTTGTGCAAATGCTGCTTGAACTTTTGTTCCACTTTGGTTGGACAGTTAAGTTCCTTTATGTAAGTTTAATCATTTCTAACTTAGCTTTGCATGAAAGGTTCTGCAAGCTTTCTGCTACAAAACAGAATAACCTGCAATGGAAAATTTCACATTTTCTTCAGAGTACTAGAGTTGTACGGTTACAGCAATACATATGTTTACCTTTCGAGTAACTATTTTCTGAGACTAAACAATTTGGAGATATGGTGCTAAGCGACAGATTTGCTTGCAGATGTTTAATGTGAAAAGCATGTTAGAAACAGAACAACAGAAATACTATTATTTTCTTTGTACATTTGAGCTTTTGCAGCTACGCCCTGCATGGGATGGGGTTTCCCAAAAGGGCGGCATTACGTGCAGAACTGAATTGGTTTACCTTAGATTTCTTAGGCTTTATTTACAACTATAAGCATTCGGTTATATGTGACTTTTGACCATTTTTATTCACCTCTTTCATGCTGTAGTTCAAACAATTTGCAATGACTTGATTTACGAAATAAAAGATTTCGTTCTGACAATTTTTGTGCCGTTCTGATACGGCAGGTGGAGTGACAGGTGGCAATCAGCCGAGTTATGTTTCGGGTATAACAATCAGATGGCTTTTATTTTAAACTATCATCTAATTAGCAAATTTCAATATGATCAGGAAAACACTTTTAGATAATTGCTAATTGCTGATCAAAAATATTTAAAACATTATATAGCCTGAAATGAATTGATTTTAAGCTCAGGGTAAATATACCCGGGAACTAATATTTATTTTGAACCCTCTAATATGTAATTGTTACATGATTGCTGCTGCTCTGTGAAACATAGAGTTTAAATATTATTACAGAACCATTTTAATGCTTTTAAATATAAAGTTGAAATATTAGACTTGAGGAAACATGTATTTTCAAACTCGGTCCATTGTGCTTCCGTACAATCCCGTTATGTTGTATTCAATCAGCTGTAGTTTGTAACATGATATTAAAAACGTTATTCTATACTTAATAATATCATCTAAATATAGGCAAAACAAAGACAAAATGGAATACGATTATTGGAGTGATTTATTTTGAAATTGAATGTTTCCTCTAATAAAGTATTTCACCGAACTTTTTTTTACAGATCTCTCGGACCAGTCCCCTGACGAAGCTGACGTCATAGCACAGGAAAACTCGACTGACGTCACAGCATTTCTTTTTCCTGCCATTGGCGCTGTGCTTATGCTCATGTTTGGTGGATTATTGTTTTCAAGCGGAACATCCTTCAGTAAATCTAAAACAATGTCCGACAACAGGTTCAAACGAAAATTTGAACAGCAGTATGGACGAAGGACAATACGTTTTCATAACATACCAGACAAGATTGCGACAGAGCCGTCGTCTGTTCTACAACAAGAAAATAATGACGTTGTTGATGCTGTGATGAAAGAATATCAAGATTTACCGCAGCACCAACCGCTCAGCGGATTAGCTGGCAATATGGCTGGATTACGCGGGCAAACTTGCGCAGTAAATCTTATTCGACCAGAAGTGACAGAGAGAGGAGTAAGTCCGATCCATTTGACGGCAAGAGAATACACTTCAGATTACGACAATCCGTCGTATAAAGATAAGGACAGTGAGGCGGAACATGAAGATGATGTAAACAAGAAAAGCTCGCTTACTATTACGCTTCAAAACAAGGATATTGTCGTTGAAGATGATTTTACGCAACGAAATAGCGCTGCATCTAGTGGCATTGGTACAAACTCACCAGACAGTTACGAAATTGATAGCTTAGAAGAATTTCCTGCTAGTAACAACGATTCTCTCGACCTTGCTGAAGCAGAGTTTCCTGGGTTACGAGGCGGAGCTCCTTTAAATGACGGCACCCGCCTGTCTGTACATGCTTATGACCGTGGGGTGTACGGTGGGGGGCGATTAAGTGTGCTGGAGATGGAGAGAGCGCCTAGCTCCATGTGTTTAAGGGGTTGTAGCTGTCCCATGCATAGAACAGAGGGTGGGAGAATGAACACCAAACTGAAGGGTGCTCGAACTAGCGATGAGCGACTCACTTGGGGTGATATTGCACTAAATGTAAATGGTAATTTGACCTTGGAGAACGAAAGTGACGTTAGCAAAGCGTGTGGTGATATGTTAAGGCTCGCTACTCCATCAGCAGAAATATCAGGTCCGCTGACTGCAGAGAACATGCGAGAGATGAATCAAAGTCCGTTGCGGCGAATGGATTTGGAGAAGTGGCTTCATGATGTGGAGAAGTCCCGCAAAACGGGCGAGGAAGCTTACGATCAAACGTTAGAATTCCCAGATGCGAAAACAGAAAAGCGTCGCAGAGATTACTTAATCACACAAAGGAAAGAGTTTGTGCCTAGTCGAAGGAAAATGCGAGCACCACTTCAAGAAAGTTTACAGCTGTTGAAAAAGTTGCAGCTTGTTGCAGACAATGATTTGGCTCCAGCGCAGAATCCAGTCCACCTCGGCGGCCGCGCAAGCTGCTTGGACACTGTGAGAGCACCAAGCTCACTATGCCTTTGTGGAGGCCAATGCAGCGTGTATGGTCAGAATGAGATAACCTCTGACCAGTGTAGTGCGCCAGTGAATGTAATTGAAGATGACACTGAAACTGATGAGAGTACTGAAGTTGCGAAAGGCAGCCATCAGCTTAATTCAACAAGAACAGAACGTATCACAAAAGGCGGAAGACAGAGTACTTTGAATCTTCTTCGCGCGTCAAGTGGAATGTGTATTCATGGCCCTACATGCACGGTTCATTGCCACAAAATGGGAAATGCTGAGTCATCGATACCAGAATCTGGGATTGAGAGTAGGAGAAGTCAAGTGCTTACTCAAAAGCAAGATACACATTCCGAATTAAAAGAATTGAGAGGAGCCAGCGTGTTTGGTGAATCGCAAGTTTCACTCACTTACAACACATTGAATAATCAAGGAATTGGCGATTGCGCACAAGAAGAAAGCGTCTCTATGATAACGGAGTGCAGTGAAAATGAACAGCGTGGAGCGAGCTCCTTTGGAAATTCACGCTCATCAAAAACTCAAGAGATCAATGATCTAAACACTAGAGGTGCTAGCAGTTTTGCAGAACAGCCTCTGAAACAGTTGCATGCTAACTACAGTCTTGAAATGAACAGTATCCAATCATCTTTGGGCGAAATTAGGGGCGCCAGTGGTTTCGCATCGCTGGATGAAAGTATTGCGGGCACATCGAGTGTAACGTTAAGTTTTGCAGTGGAATCTGACGTCGAAGGTTTGAGCACTGATAAGTCTTTGATGGAGAGAAAAAGGGCTACAAGTGTAGAGACATCTGTTGAAAGCGGCAGAACCCCTGATCGAAAGCGTGGCTCCAAAAACACAGCCAAAGCACCTGTGAGCCCCACAGAGAAACAGAACTATCAAACGACCACGTGGAAAACTGAAGACATGGAAAACCTTGTTGAACCAAAAAACAACTTGTTCATTAGTCGCGACAAAGGTTGTAAAATTGGAACAATTGCTCGTGCAGAAAAGATGGATTTTAGCGATGAACAAAAGCAACACTTCAAACGGTTTGACGAGCGCATTCTTAAAGTGGGTAAAGACACAACAATGATGTGTACACTGTTAAATGCACTTCGGCGAAATGGAAAACAACAACGAAAAGACACTGAAACTTCCAAGCACAATGTTATTCATCGTATTGACGAAGAAAACGTTACGAATGGCAAGGAAACTTCAGTCGGGAGTCTTAAATTTTCAGTTTTGTATAAGGGAGCTGATTCTGGGACGCCTTTGCTTTACGTCACTGTTCTAGGTCTCGAAGGTGTGACAACTGAAACAGTTACGACAGACAGTACGGTTTATATAAAAGTTTGTTTATCTCCTAAATTCACAACATGGAGACGAACAAGAGCTCTGAATGTTTCAGAGAAGCTGGATTTTAAAGACCATTTTATTATATCAGGGGTGAAGCCAGTTGACTTGGAGGGAGCTATCCTTCGATTTGTCGTTGTTTGTGTCGGAGAAGATGAAAAAGTCATTGGTCAACTTGACGTGCCTCTTGATGAGCTCAAGTCGCGTGACAAGTTTAAAAGGACTTGCGCGCTTCATGTACCTTATTGCGCAAGGAATGATGGGATTACTGAACTTGAATAATGAATGAGTAACTTTGAAAAAGAGGCTCCATTAGGGGGTGAGGGTGGGGTGGTCTGAGTATCCCACATTCGGTTAATTTTTGACTTAAATATCCCGTACCATGAGTTCAAGTAGCAAAAACTAAGGATTCGCTACTCGATATCCTGTTTTATCTGGTCTAGATCTCTCGTTAATAATTTCCCCCAAATATCCTGTATCCTGTTAATTTTTTACCTATTAACCCGTATCCCGAAAAACTCTAAAAGGGCTTCAAAAACAGTAAACCGTTCGAGCTGTACGTTAAATTAAGCATGATTTTCACCTTTATAGCAAAGTAATAAAACTTGATATGACAAACAATATTACGTACTTAGTGTGCCTTTTAAAAGAATTCATTTAATATCTTCAGTTTGCGTCAAATGGAATTAGTGTAGACGTTCTTTGTATTGTGCACTTACAGAATTTTCACACCACATCAGCAAAAAGTTGTATACCTTTCAATAAGGAATTAATCAAGACAGGACTAATTGAGTTTGCTAAATTGAAACTTGAATTTATTTACTACAAATCAGAAATTTTGAACGTAAATAACGAACACTGCCTTCTGTATGCTTTTACCGAGCGTTCTCTTTACGCCATCGCGGAAAAAATAAGATTGAGCGATGCGTTTGTTGTTTTGAATGAACTGCGAGAAAGGTGTATTCGTTTGATCAATTGACCCGCGAGAAATGTTCGTTCATTTACTTTTGGCCTGAATTTCTTTGTTGCTTAGAAGAATACATCATTCCCACGACAACAACAATGACATAACCGCCTATTATCTGTTTCTTACTTTAAAAGAGGCACTTTACCGGCAGGTGCTTTGCGACGATAATTGCTATTTCGCTTGGAATGTTTTCTAAACCCGAAAATAAATTAACAAAGCAATTCACTGCAAGACGTCGAAACTCGATGAAAAAGCAAACTCAAGGATTACAAACCAACTTTAAAATGAGCGGGAGTGAAGTTTTATTTACACGACGTCGACCTTTTAAAACTCGATCAAAATTTTATGATGAGAATACAGAAGGAAAGGGTGTTGAAAAGACAGATTGGGACCAAAACATAATTTGACATTGATTGAATGATATTTTAATTTACGTAAAGAGAAATACGATTTATTCCGGGATGAAATATCTATTGCTCTGTGACGCAGAGTGTCACGAATCGAGTGGGCTTGTTTTGCATAACAACCACTGTACTGTCACTGGTGAAGCAAACAAGCAGAGCTTTACGCACGGATGAATGTACGATGTGAATGACAGACAGACACAAAAGGCTTTATAATTAGCTTTATTTAAATTCAAAACTCCTTCAGCATATCAAAATCCTCGACCCCGCGAAAAGTCCAGGTCAGAAGAGTTGTCGACACGTCTTCATTTCTCAAGTTCCCGTTTGGCGGCTCAATCTTCCGCGACAGATCGACGTTTTTCAGCGCGAAAAACGAAACATGACTTAAAAAGTTCAAATGACGGTAGGCACTCTAAAACAATGGCTTTTTTAACTTTCGCGTTTTTTAAAGTCTTGGGTTACTTTTGTTCAAAGTTTTAAACTAATCACTATTCGTCATTGTGTTTTCAGGACTCGACTGTTCTTGGCGTGATTCTTGGCTCAGTGCTTGGTTTTCTGGCCGGCGCAATAGTGGTGTGTACTGGATATTTCGTTTACGCCAGACGATCCAAGACATACAATCCACAGTCGCGCGATGTGCGCGCGAAAATTGATTATTACTCGGCGAGTAGTCCTGAAGGTGCTTTTCTCGTCGCGCAAACACGACCAGTTCAAGTACAGCCAAATGTGTACACGTTGGCCAAGTCCTCGGCGGAATCATACCCTGAAATTACCGAGCTAGATGATGGTGAACAACAGAGAATTCGAATAACCAGGCCGTATCAAACTGGCGCTATTACCACAATCGACGAAGACGGCGAGGATGTCCAAGACGGGAGCGAAAGGCCGCAAAGTCTTGAGAGCGAGGCCATGACCGGTGGCCACAAACCCAAGCTCACAAAGCGAATGAGTTTGCCTACTACCTTAAAATCAGATGGATTAGTTCACCCAAACCCAGAGGAATTCTTTAGAAAGAAAAGTTCGACCGGCGAGGAGGAATGCCGGCTTGAGTTCTCGTGTTTTTACGACACGGCAAGTCGTGAACTACACATCACTGTAATTCAAGTTGTTGGGATTTCTACACCAGACGAGAGTTTCCTCCGCCCGCCAAACTGCAGTGTGAAAATGCGCATCTTGCCCGAGATGTTGTCCTGGCAGTGGACGAGGAAAATTTCTCGAACAACAAGCCCCGCTTTCAACGAAACCTTTATTGTGCCTGGTTTTGTTCACAATAAGCTGCGAGAATGTACCGTACACTTTGTGGTGTTGGATTTTGATCATGTACAAGACAATGTTTATGTGATTGGAGAAGTTTTCATGCCGTTATCTGAACTAAGAGCGAACAGGCTGGAGAAAATTATCAAAAGGGTGAACCCACTTTCCTTCTAAAAATGTTTAATAACAATTCTGTCCTAATTCCGCAACAGAGTGGAGTTTTCAGAACAAGGCCAATATGCTAAATAAACACACATAAGGCAAACAGGAAAAAATTCCTTTAAATTTCATAGCTCATTAGCAATTTAAAATGCGTGCGAGGCAAATCAAAGTCGTTGAAATAATCTCAACGTTGTATTTATTTACGAAACAAGACTTAAAAATTTAATGTTAGCAATGTAACAGTTACAATTTGGGCAAAGTTTCTCTTTATTTCATGTGTTACATTCTTTCAAGGGGTTTTTATAATATCTGAATAAGAATTTGCTGTGTAAATATTATTTAGATCTTCACCTGGTTTAGTCAAGCGAAACTTCTATGTTGTAGTTTTGTCACGCATTTCATCATCCAACTATCTGCTGTTAAAAAGTGAGAATTTTGCCTTAACATTTCTTGAAAACTTTGTTTTCCACAATACACGGGTACAATCCTTTGCAAAGAAATATTTGTATCTTTCTAACTTGCATATATTGTTATATATTGTGGCTCACAATTTGGGTTTTGTTAATTAGCTGACAGCAAATAAAAGTCAAATAAAACAAAAGTAATTGCAACGAGTTGTCTTGTTTGATTTTATGGAATTATAATCCCGTTTTTAATCTTCCAGATACAATCATTATTGCGGTAACGAAAAGACGTGGGCAGAGATGGAAACATCGTCATAAATTATTCAATAATTTGTAATGAGCCTGAGTGCCAGTCCTCGAGAATTGAAATTTTTATCGTGGCTTTTTAGTGGTCAAAACTAACGTTTTCAATCCCAGTGTCATTGTGTCACTTCTTCCGAAATTTGTTTACGAACGGGTTATAATATTCTGCACAAATTACTGAGAAATTCCCGTCTCGAAAGAAGTCAAAGCCAGTTTCTCTCTTTGTTTACACTACACTCTTAAACCAGAATACGGTAAGGACACTTTTGGTGTGACCTCACCGGCTAGATTGTTTCAACTCTTCATTTACATAAGCCACAAGATTGTTCCAAAAACTTTCGTGAAGTATCAGTGCAGTGATTGTGGTGACCTCCAACATAAAATATGATTTGATTTGGTATCACTACATACAGAAGACAAAGAGTTAAAAAAAAAAAACATTATAAAAAAGTCTTTAGTAAGACTAATAATCACAAGCTTTTTAGGGTAGCAACGGTATTACAACTCTCTTCTATTTTTATCACAGTTTCCCTAATGCCCCTATGAGACCAACAGTCCGTCGCTTACTACCCATGAAATTAAAAAATAAGCCACAAACGCTAGCAGCTACATTGTAGGTTAAGTCTGCATGCGAGCCAAGTGGCCCATCAGGCCGAGCTTATCCCGGTTTCTGTAGCATGAAGCGACTAGGAGTATTTCTACTCCCCCCTGGATGGGATGCTAGTCCATCGCAGGGTTACCCCCAGCATTAAGTTCGCCGGTACCCATTTATACACC